>JGI11705J14877_10000406_pt1 | contig 27372 bp, 17 predicted proteins | sample Etolaghawater15m_FD_14877 | JGI IMG/M metagenome (IMG submission 14877)
GTGTATGAACAAAATAAAATCTAAAAAAAATGAAAAATATTTTTTGTCAAATAGTTTTTCTGATATGCAAAATCTATTAAAGAATAGGTCGTCTATTCTAATTTATTTTCCTTGGCGTCCACATGATTTAATTTTTTATAAAAACGCAATACAAAATATAATTAACAGGGTAGACAGCGTAATTATATTTGAATTTTATTTGATTTCGCGTCTTCTTTATATAATTAAAAACATTATTAATGTTGGATGGACAATAGATAGCATTTATCAAAGCGAAATCGATGAAGATCGAAAGTATATAGTTCTAACAAAATCTGATTAAAAATCGGAACAGTTCTATTAATTCAGTTAAAATAACACAATTCGAGGTTATCTATTTTGGATTTTGAATCAGTCTTAATAACCGGTGGTACAGGTTCATTCGGTACTAAATTAGTACAGACCCTATTGCAATATTACCCCAATATCAAGAGATTAGTCATATTTAGTCGGGATGAACTAAAACAATACCACATGGAGCAGCAATTCTCTATTGCTGATCACCCATCATTACGATATTTCATTGGCGATGTTAGGGATTATCGTCGACTTAGGCAAGCACTTGATAATATCGATATTGTAATTCACGCGGCAGCGCTAAAACAGGTTCCTGCAGCAGAGTATAATCCATTTGAATTCATAAAAACAAATGTAATTGGAACACAAAACTTAATTGAGGCATCCCTCGATGCTGGCGTTAAACGGGTTGTTGCGCTATCAACGGATAAGGCGGCTGCGCCAATTAATCTTTATGGCGCAACAAAACTATGTGCTGATAAATTGATAACAGCAGCAAACAATATCCGAGGCACGCGAGATATTCGATTCTCTGTTGTTCGCTATGGAAATGTAATGGGTAGTCGTGGTTCTGTTATTCCACTTTTCCTACAACAGCGGGATCAGGGTTTTCTCACAATAACCGACCCAGGAATGACTAGATTTAATATCAGTTTAGAAATGGGTATTGATATCGTATTGTCTACTGTTAGAAATATGAATGGTGGTGAAATTTTTGTTCCAAGAATACCAAGCTATCGTATAACAGATCTTGCTAACGCAATAGCGCCAGATTGTGAACATAAAATCACCGGATTACGTCCAGGTGAAAAACTCCACGAAGAAATGATCACGATAAGTGATAGTAATAATACAGTTGATTTTGGTGACTATTTTGCAATCCTTCCGAGTTACAGCAGTGACGCTAAAGAAAAATATTGTTTAAACCATGGTTGTCAATTAGTTGATAAAAACTTCAGATATGCGAGTGATACTAACGATAAGTTTCTAACTGTTAGCGAAATTCAACAATTAATTCGTACCCACGTTGATCCTACATTTTGAACTAAACAATCACGATGAATATTGCTGTTATACCTGCACGCGGTGGAAGTAAACGTATTCCGAGAAAAAACATTCGCAATTTCTATGGAAAACCGATGATTGCTTATGCAATTGAGGTCGCACATGCAGCCGGTATTTTTGAGCATATTATAGTATCTTCAGATGATAAAGAAATTATTAATGTTGCAAAGACGTATGGAGCAGAAGCACCTTTTGTAAGACCAGCACTATTATCTGACGACTACACGCCGACTGTTCCGGTGATCTCACATACAATTCAATCTTGTCTTTATTTGGGGTGGCAAATTGAGTATGTCTGCTGTATTTACCCAACGGCTCCCTTTGTTTTGGCTGATGATCTCCATAAAGCCTATAAAATTATGAGTCAGACTAAAAATGGATATGTTTTTCCAGTAACAGCTTTTCCTTCGCATATTCAACGAGGATTAAAACTATTAGATAATAACAGCGTTGAACCATTTTATCCTGAATTTGCGAATACACGAACACAAGATCTTGAAATGGCCTATTATGATGTAGGCCAATTTTATTGGGGAAACATCGACGCTTGGATTCATGGGCATGCGATTCATCCTAATGGCCATTCTCTCATCATTCCAGAATGGCGTGCTGTTGATATTGACACACTATCTGATTGGGAAAGAGCTGAAAAACTCTTTCCAATCTTTTTAGATGAAAATAAAAAAATAAAATAGAGTAATGAATATAGATGCAAATACACACAAGTACCGCGTATTAATTTTCGGTTGTGGTAATATCGCAGGTAATTTTGATCACGGATATAAAGATAATATAAAGCTACCATTAACTCATGCTGGCGCATATTCTCAACATATCGGATTTAGCATAACAGGATGTGTCGAACCAGACAGTAATAAAAGATCAAAATTTGTTAGTGATTGGTCAATACCAAAACAGGCAGCAAGTATCAAGGAACTTGACTCAAAGCCAACTGACTATGACGTGATTAGTATCTGTTCACCAACTCAATACCATATCGAAAATATAGAAGAGGCAATCACATTATCTCCTAAGATTATTTTTTGTGAAAAGCCTCTTGGTATTGAAAAGAATACAAATGAATTTATCAAAAAGATTTTAAACTCAGGGATTAACCTCGTTGTAAATTATAGTCGCCGATGGGATCCCGATTTAGCTCAAATAATTTTAGATTTAGAACATGGGAAATGGGGGAGGATAAGATCAGTTGTTGGTTTTTATAACAAAGGGATTGTTAATAATGGAAGTCATCTAATTGATTTGTTATTAAATATATTTCAAGATCTAGATTTAATCGCTGTTACTTGTGCTGTGATAGATTATCATGAAACTGATCCAACAGTTGCCGCTTTACTCAAAGTACCAAACAGTAACATATCTGTCTATTTGTGTCCTGCCAATGCCAGAGATTACGCCTATTTTGAACTAGAAATTATTTGCGAACTAGGTGTGATTCGAATGGAAAATGGTGGTTTAAACTGGCGCTACTATAAAGTCTATGATAACAAAACTTTTACCGGCTATAGAACACCATCACTATATTGCAAAAAATCGGGACGTTACATTGAAAGTATGTCACGTGCTGTAGATCAAATATATGAACATCTTGAGTTTGGAAAAAAAATAGAGACTAATTTAGAATCCAGCATAAAATCAGAATTACTCTGTTATCAGATAAAGAGTCAAGCCAACAACCTACTAAATGACGAAGCATAACTGATCAAAAAAATAATGATAAATAAAAGAAATACGCTTGCACTTCTCGGTGGTGAGCCGGTTATCAATAAAGCTTTTAGACCTTACAATACATTTGATAATCAAGAGAGTTATGCAGTTAATGAAGTAATACAGAGTGGGGTTTTATCTGGTTATATCGCTGCAGTCGGATCTCATTTTATGGGTGGGCCTAAAGTTCGTAATTTTGAGAAGAAGATAGCAAACTATTTTGGAGTAAAGCATGCACTTGCTGTAAATTCATGGACATCAGGATTGATTTCGGCGGTTGGCGCAATTGGTATTGAACCAGGTGATGAGATTATCACAACACCTTGGACCATGGCAGCGACGGCTACAGCAATATTACACTGGAATGCAATTCCTGTATTTTCTGATATAGATGATGATACTTTTAACATTGCGCCGTCGGCAATTGAAAAACTAATAACGTCAAAAACTAAAGCTATAATTGCTGTTGATATTTTTGGACAATCAGTAGCAATAGATGAAATACAGTTAATTGCGAATAAATATAATCTAAAAATTATTAGTGATACAGCTCAATCTCCAGGTGCGACGCTCAATGGTCGATTTGCTGGAACAATGGCTGATATAGGTGGTTTGAGTTTCAATTATCATAAACACATTCATTGTGGCGAGGGTGGAGTTTTATTCACTGATAGTGATACATTAGCAGAAAGATTAAGCATGATACGTAATCATGCAGAAGCCGTCATAAGGCCTAAAAAATCATCTGAACTCTGTAATATGCTAGGTTATAATTTTCGGATGGGTGAAATTGAAGCGGCGATTGCTACGGTACAATTAGATAAGCTATCATCTGCAATCCGTAGTCGCCAATTAGCAGCTGAACAACTTAATAAAGGATTAACACATCTACCCGGCCTTACTGTTCCTAAAGTTTCAAAAGGTGCTACTCATGTATATTATATGTATGGAATGAAAATTAACGTTGATGAATTAGGTGTTACTCGTGATTATATAGTAAAAGCATTGAAAGCCGAGGGCGTTCCGGGGATTATTTTAGGATATCAAAACATACATCGATTACCGATTTTTCAGCAGAAAATTGCGTATGGAACAAATCATTTTCCATGGCATATGGATGGATATTCTAATGATATTAATTACCGACAAGGAATTTGTCCAATTGCAGAAACATTACACGATAAAACATTTATTGGATTAAATATGTGTATGTACGATTTTTCAGAATATGAAGTTTCCAAGATTATAGAGTCTTTCAATAAAGTATGGTCTTATTTGATATAATAATTTTTCTAAAAATGTCTGAATTACAGTGAATTAATATTATAACCCGCTAATATCAATTCGATCATTTTTTATAAAACAAATACTAATCTGATCAATATTAAATAAAAATTAAATATTTATATATTATATATTATAATAAGTTTTTTATGTTTGAAAAACCATTACAGGGTACAAAAGTTACCATCAGAAAATTTACCGAACAAGATATTAATTCAACTTATCTAAAATGGCTCAACGATCCTGTCGTTACTCGTTATAGTAATCAGCGATTCGTATTGCACACAAAACAGAGCTGTATAAATTATTTCTTAACATTCGAGAATAGTAGTAACATATTTCTTGCAATTAAAAATAAAAAAGATAATAAAGTAATAGGAACACTAACGATATATCACGCATTACACCATCAAACTGCGGATATAGGACTGATGATTGGTGAGAGAGGTTTATGGGGGCAGGGTTACGGCCAAGAGGCATTTTCAATAGTAGTCGATAAGTTAATTAGTATGGGGTCTATAAGAAAAATAACTGCTGGTACAATGGAGAAAAATAGAGCTATGATCCGGATTATTGAACAGGCCGGATTGCGATGGGAGGCAACACGCAAGCAGCAGGAGTTGCTTGATGGCGAGGCGGTAGATATTCTCTATTATGCTCGTTACCAATGAATATTAATTTACCCTCACCATTAACTGTTGTTTGTCATGATGCAGGTGCTACTAACCTCATCATTCCTTGGCTAAGGCAGTGGGAAGGAGAGTTGCGTCCAGTAATGGCTGGGCCGGCAAGTATAATATGGAAAAATGCAAATCCAGAATATCCAGCAAAACAAGAGATTGGATCATCAATTAATGGTGCAAAAGTGCTACTGACAGGTACCGGTTGGGCGAGCACAATTGAGCATGATGCTCGTGTTATTGCTAATCGTCTCGGTGTTTATAGTATAGCTGTGATAGATCATTGGGTAAACTATCAAGTTCGTTTTATCAAAAAAAATCAACACCAATTGCCTAATGAGATTTGGGTGTCAGACAGTGAGGCAGAAAAAATAGTTCGTGCAATATTCCCAAACTTGCCTGTCTTGTGCTATGAAAATAATTATATGAACGATCTCTTGTTAAGAATTGAATCTCCACCAAATAAGCGTCAAATACTTTATGTATTAGAGCCAATTATAGATAGTTGGGGTGAAAATAAAAAGATGTGTGAATTTCAAGCGCTCGATTATGCTATTGAAAAATTGAGCTTGTTGCATCATAAAAAAAATGCACAACTCATATTGAGACCTCATCCATCTGAGTCAATATTAAAATATCAAGAATATATAGATCGTTTTTCTTTTATCTCGATTGATAAATCTAAAGATTTAGCTGAAGCGATATCTAATGCTGACTTTGTTATTGGAGTCGAAACATCTGCTCTTGTTGTTGCTTTAAATGCAGGGCGTCCTACACTAAGTACACTTCCACCATGGGCGCATACAATAAGATTACCTCATACAGGTATTCTGCAGATAAGAGATATGACACAAGATAAGATAAATTTATTATTTTATGATGAGTTATCAACGGAATCTGATTTAAATTGCTCAATGAAAATAAATGGCCTTATTCAGGATTTAAATCATGTCAACTGATAGTAGAGGGCTTTATGAGCGCGCTTTAGTGTTGCATCGTGCTTCAAAATTAGAACAGGCAGTAGCATTGTATAGAGAGCACCTACAAGAACATCCTAAACATGCTGATAGTTGGTGTATGCTAGGTACGCTATTATTGCAAATAGAAGATTTGAATGGTTCAGAGCAAGCACTTAAAACTGCAATTCAATATAATCCTGAACATGTAATAGCGCATGCAAATCTGGGACGTCTCTATCATGATCAAGGAAAAGTATCTGCTGCTAAATCTGAATACATGGCAACACTGAATATTAATCCTAGTTTTTCTGATGTTTTAAATAATTATGGTTGTCTATTAAGAGAGGAGGGAGATTATGAATCAGCTAGGAATATGTTTAATAAATTAATAGATGCATTTCCGAATTATTGTAGTGCCTATTTTAATATCGGGTTAAATTATAGCGCCAATGATGATTGGTATTCGGCAATAACTAATTATCAGCAGGCGATTGCTTGCGATCCTAATTATGACGCGGCATATTATCAGCTTGCTAATGCATATCGTGAGTTAGGTAATGATGAACTTGCAGTTGAATTATATTACAAGATTTTGCCGAAAAATCAGTTAAATTCTGAACTGTTGTCTAATCTAGGCGTGGCATTGCAACGATTAGGAAATTACGAAGAGTCATTACTATATCATCAAAAATCACTGCAGATAAATCCAAATAGTTCAGCAATCCAAGTTAATGTCGGATCTTATTATAGCTCACGGCTAGATTATGAGCGATCACTACCATTTTATCAAAAAGCGATTGATCTCGATAAAAATTCAGCCTCAGCATATACCAATTTAGCAAATGCTCTCTGCGGTTTACAGCGTTTATCAGAAGCAGAGCAAGCGATAAAACAAGCACTGAGAATCAATCCGACTGCTAATTATGTTTTGATTGGATTGGCAAATTTGTATTATAATCAAGCAAAATATGTTGAGGCTGCCGAACTATTTGAAAAGTTAATAAATAACAACTATAAAAACAATAGTATACTGATTAATTTTGGATCAACCCTCTACCATCTGAATCGATTTAATGATGCGATTGAACTATACGATTCAATCTTGGCACAATCACCAGAACTACCTATTGCCCATTGGAACCGTGCAATCGCATTGCTTGCTTCGGGTCAGATTGATCAGGGGTGGCAGGAGTGGCGATGGGGTATACAAAGTGGTCATCGAAAAACACTATGGCAACATCTTGTTAATCATATACCTTTATGGCTAGGTGAACCATTAGATAATAAAAAATTACTGATTTACTTAGAGCAGGGTGTGGCTGATGAAATTTTGTTTTACTCCTGTCTGCCTGATTTACACGATGCCGGACATAAACTTATTGTTATTTGCGATCGACGTTTAGTCGATTTGCTACAGCGGTCGATGCCACGACTGACATTATATGGGATCTCACGCGAAGAGAAGCCGCCGACTGAACTACCAATAGAAATACCACCATTCGATTACCAAGTACCGGTTGGCGAGCTTCCTGTTTATCTTCGAAAAGCTATCAGTAATTTCCCAAAAAATAATCAATTTCTTGTGCCGAATAGCGATCGAAGCCATTATTGGAGGAAACGTTTAGAATCTAATGGACGATACATCTATGTAGGACTCACTTGGCGCAGTGGCCTTCGGAATAGAAGGCGTGATGTTCATTATATTGAACTGACACAGATGCTGTCGATTTTTAGAATAGATGGCGTTAAGATAGTTAATCTGCAGTATGATATAACCAAAGATGAGATTGATGATCTTAGTATAACTCATAATTTTGAAGTGATCACATTTCCAGAAATTGATCTGTATAACGATCTAGATGAGAGTTGTGCCCTAATATCAGCGCTTGATATTGTGATTGCTCCCGATGTTTTAATGTTTAATCTTGCGGCGGGCATGGGAATACCGACATGGGGATTTCGACCCTATGCAAAAAACTGGGAACAACTCGGATTAGATTATATTCCGTGGTATCCAAACGCACGTATTTTTCAACAGACAACAGCCGGTGACTGGGATTCCGTAGTAGATAGAATATGTAGCGAGCTAGAATTAAAAGTCGAAGCAGAGTTTGATTGTCATTATTCGAATCGAAGTAGACCAAGACGTCTGGGAGATGATTTAATGAAAACGCCGCAAAAACTACCACAAACATCATCTAATAACAATATTGATGAACTTTTTTCAAATGTGTTAGCTTATCACCAGCGTGGAGAATTAGATGCGGCTGAATTAGGTTATCGAGAGATTTTAGCGCTCGATCCAGAATATGTTAATGCGCATAGCTTATTGGGTGCGCTTCTGTTACAGCGTGGCCAACTTGATGCTGCAACACATTCATTAAAACAGGCATTAGTGTTACAACCAAATAATCAGATTGCAAGAAGCAACTATGGTCATCTACTACATGAGCAGGGTGATTTAGACGCGGCGATTCGTGAATATCGAACAGTATTGAGTCAAAATCCCGATTTTGTTGATGCTGAAAATAATTTAGGCTGCGCACTACGTGAGCGCGGAGATTTTTCTGATGCCGAAATCATCTTTAAAAATCTTATTGCACGTCATCCAGATTATTGTAAAGGATACTATAATCTCGGATTGACTCAGTATCAGTCAGAAAATACTACAGCAGCGATAGCTAGCTATCGCCAAGCCATTGCATGCCAACCTCAACATGCTGAATCACATCAACAATTGGCGAATCTATTAGCTGAACAGCAGCAGAATGAAGAAGCAATTAATCACTATCAACATGCGTTGACACTTCAACCCCATAACGCCGAACTCTATTTCAAACTTGCTACGTTGCAGATGGCAATGGATGCTTTAGAAGCGGCATTGACAACCTATCAAACCGCACAACACTACATTTCTAATAACGCTCAACTATGGAGCGAAGTTGCAAATTTGCATATCCTGTTAGGACAATATGAAGCAGCAGAGCATGCGTGTAAACAATCATTAGCGATTGATCCAGATTTTTTAATGTCGCGTATGCAACGAACGATAATAAGCTACTTGAATGAAGATGCAGCCGCTGCTGCTAATGACTTAGTCTTCTGTTTACAAGCACAACCAGAAAATAGCGAATTGATGGCGCGTTTTGCTGCGCAACTCTATCAATATTCCCAACCAGCGGCGGCAGTTGCTGTCTATCGTGCAGCGTTAACTTATCAGCCTGATTCAGATGCGTTACATTCAGGGTTGGCAACGGCACTGCTAGCAAATGGTGAATTGCAAGCGGGGTGGCGAGAGTGGGACTGGGGATTGGAACAGAAGCGACGTTCACTTGCCACACGCTACGCTTATCCTATATGGCCAGGAACGCATGTGTCGTTACAGCAGCAAACGATTCTAGTCTATGCAGAGCAGGGAATCGGTGATGAGGTGATGTTCAGCTCCTGCCTACCTGATCTCATCAATCAAGCTGGTCAGGTGATTATTCAATGTGAACCTAGATTAGAGTCAATCTTTCAGCGATCATTTCCAACCGCATGGGTACATGGAGGGGATCGTGAGGAGCCTGCGACATGGTTAGCCGATACATCGGTAGATTGGCAATCACCAATAGGAAGTATTGCGGGTCATTTACGTCCGGTTTTATCAAAATTCCCAAACGATAACGCTTTCCTTATTCCTGATCCTGAACGCTGTTCTCAATGGCAGCAGCGATTAAATGAACTCCCGGCTGGACTACGAGTTGGATTAGCGTGGCGAAGTCAACTACGAAATCGTCATCGGGATCGGTCGTATCTATCAATTATGCAGTTAGAACCGATTCTTAAACTGTCTAATGTACAGTTTGTTAATTTGCAGTATGGTGATTGTGGCGATGAGCTGGCTGAAGTTAAACAGCAGTATGGCGTTAATATTATCAATTATCCAGAACTCGATTTATATAACGATATCGAGGGTGGTTGTGCTTTAATGTCTCAACTTGATCTGATTATCTGTCCAACAACAGCTATCGATATGGGAGCGGCCACTGGTACGCCAACATGGATGTTTACAGGTTTTGGTTCACCATGGTCACAACTTGGTACGAAATCTTTTCCATGGTATCCGGCAGTTGAAGTTTTTCAACAGATAATACCGAACGATTGGTCTACTGTTGTTGTTGAAATGTGCGAAAAACTAAAATTAATGTTAAAAAATCGGCTTGTCACCGAGACTGAACCGCCGAGTACTAAAAATAAATCTGGTAAAAAAAATATCACATCAAATAAAATTAAAAATAGTAAACTGGTTGGTCGCTTACTGGATCGTGCAATCACTGAACATAAATCCGGTAATTTGGAGACCGCTGAGCAGCTATATTTTGAAATTTTGCAACATCAACCAAAACATGCTGACGCAATTAATTTGCTCGGTGCGATAGCAGAACAGCGTGGTAATTATGAATTGGCTGCAGAATATTTTGAAACATCAGTATCACTCTCGCCAAAAAATGCGCTCTATCACTACAACCTAGCGCTATCAAAACATCGTCTGGGTGCGTGGCAAGATGCACAGCAAGGTTATCGTAAAGCATTACAGTTTGATCCTGATATGTATAATGCTGCCGAGAACCTTGCTACGCTATTGATTCTTCATAGTGATAATTTAGAAGAGGCTTATCAGTTACTGCAACAAGTAGAGCGACGAGTGCCAGAAAGGTTAACCCTGCAAGCAAATATGGCTGAGTTAGAGCGCCGCCGTGGTAACTTTGATAAATCAGAACACTATTTACAACAACTCTTCGAACAAGATCCACATAATGCTGATGGCTATAATACATACACTGCTATCTTAGTGCATCGCGGTGAGTATGAGGCGGCACTTGCTATCTGCAATGTAATGCTTGAACGTAATCAGGCAGATCCAACATGGTTGCGCAATGAAGGTAAAACGCAGTGGAACCGTGGATTCGCACTATTAGCACTCGGTGATCTTACCCAAGGGTGGGATGCTTACGATTATGGTATTACCGCAGGATTGCGTCGTTCGCCTACATATCCAGCGACGGTATGGCAGGGTGAGAATTTACCGGAACAGCATCTTTTGGTAACAGCAGAGCAGGGAATCGGTGATCAGCTACTGTTTGCCTCCTGTCTTCCCGATTTACTAAAGTGTTGCCCGCATATTACGTTGGAGTGTGAACCACGACTTAAATCGTTGCTGCATCGATCATTTCCTAGTATCGAAATGATTACGACCGATCAACCTTTAATGGATAATGTTGGCGCAACTTATAAAGTTGCTATTGGATCACTACCGCGTTATCTACGCCGAAGTTTAGCGACTTTTCCATCAGAAAATTGTTATCTCAAGCCGGATCAGACGCAATCTGAAATTTGGCGACAGCGTCTGCAAGCATTAGGGCCTGGGATACGGGTTGGTATCGCATGGCGTAGTAAACATCAAAATGCGATCCGCAATGCATCGTATCTTGATATTTCACAATTAGCGCCGCTACTTATACTGCCGAATATTCAATTCATTAACTTACAGTATGATCAATGTGAAAGCGAGTTAAATAGAATAAAAGAGCAGTTGGGTGTTGAAATTACTGATTTCCCAGAGCTTGATCTACTCAACGATATTGATGGTAGTGCCGCCTTAATGGCGGTGTTAGATCTAGTCATCTGCCCATTTACGACCACATGTAGTATCGCTGCCGGTGTCGGAACCCCTACTTGGATTTTTACCAAATATGAACGGGAGTGGGACACCTTTGCGACGGATGACTACCCTTGGTTTCCAAGTGCAAAGATTTTCCGTCAACCAGAACCTGGCGCTTGGGAACCGCTAATCGATACGATTAAATCGTCACTGCAGGCGCTGTCAACGACAGATAAGAGTATGTTGGAAGAGATTTTGGAGGCTACCGCTGACCATGAATCGAAACCAGCAACTCAAGTGACAACACCTGATGGTGAACTCTTTATTCGTGATCACAACTCGCCATTAAGCGAGATCTTACGAGCAGGAAACCACTTTTCACCAGGTGAGACTAAGCTACTCAAATCACTGATTAAGCCGGGCCAAACTGTGATTGATGTCGGTGCTCATATCGGTGAAATGACACTATCGCTAGCTCGTGCCGTCACCGCGACAGGAGAGGTCTGGGCATTTGAGGGAGATCGAGATAACTTTTATCATATTTGTGGTTCAATGGCACTTAATGAGATTGAGAACGCATATATCGAATCTGACAGTGTTTGCGGCATGCCAAAGACGACCCCTTATCAGAGTGATTCAAAACCACTCGATGATTGGTCATGGCCACGTTGCGATCTGATTCGATTGAGCCGCGAAGTGGAACCGCTGTCGTTTATTGCAGGCGCGGAGCAGACACTTCGGCTCCATCATCCCTTCCTTGTAATTGAGTCGATAGAGACAGACGCGGCTACTGATCAGCAGCCGTTGATCCAAAAATTACAGGATATTGGGTATCAGATTATTCGACAATCGGCTGAGTTAAGTACCGCTCCCGACTCACCTCAACTTAGCCTGCTAGTTGCGTTTCCGACGCTACACAGCGGTTGATTGTTATCTACCCATCTAGCTAGCTATTGATGGGTAGATCGATCAAAAAAAAAGCGGGGTCAGGTCTCTCTGTTAATCCCAAACTGCTCAATTAACCAAGCGGCTCGTCTCCTCAGTGTATGGTGCTGCCACGTATGGTGCTGTATCGCCTGCCGCTGCGGTGTTATATCGCGTGTCAGTAACGTCGCGATCATATCGGGTAACTCATCGAGTCGATTGAAGTGAAAGGGTCGGCAGGCAGGATCGGGGTAGAGCCACTCCAACTCGGGGCGGTAATCGGTCAATACCGCACCACCGGCTGCTGCAATATCAAGTACCTTCGGATTAACGGTCGACGAGACCTGCATAAAGTTAAAGTTGAGGTTGAGCCGACTGCGACGATAGAGTCCCCCAAGTTCAGCCGGTTCAATCACGCCGCGCAAGTGTGCGTCACCTACTACGTCTCCTGTACGCCACCCCTCATCCCCATAGATCTCGATCGGCAGACCCGCCGCAACGATCTGCTCAACAGCAGCAATCCGAAACGCACCTGTAAGGCTCATCTTTAGCAGATAGTCAAGATAGTAGATTGGCATCGTCCACGCCTCACTACACGCGCTTAACAGTGCTTGCAACTCAGCCTGCTGGTGCTGTAGATAGTGGTAAACTTCAGCGGCCGTGTGCCGACGTTCAAGATCGCGACCAAACTGTACACCGGCGCGTCCACCGATATAGCTCAACCCCTCGGTTAACTGCTTAAGATTGTCTCGTAGTAGTCGGTAACGACTCTGGCCAACAAAGCTCAACGTTACCGGCTGTGGCTCATCACCACTGATTGGATCAGTATCTAAGAATGAGCTACGCGCACCAGGTGGTAACCAGATTGAACCGGCTGGGAGTAGTGGGAGCAGATCGCGGGCAAACGCCAACGCGGGGGCAGCCGTCGAATCGCTCTCTAGATCAATCCAAGAGGCGATATTCGGCACATCCCACCACCAACTCATTAACCTTCCTGGCACCAGATCCTCTAACGGCAATCGATGACGGGGATCCTCCTCCTCTTGCAACGAACGGTTACGCATTAAAACTAGACGTGCCGGCTCTCTCCGTAGCTGCTGCAGCAACTGCTGACGCTCCTCGCGCCAACCGCTGCTCCGATCTGGCACGTTATAGAGGCGACAGCGTACCCCAAGCACCTTAAATTGCGCAGCTAGATCGTGAAAAATGGCGCAGCGCGGTGAGATAATTGCAATATCAAAGCGGAACTCATCCTCAACCGGGGGGAGACTAGCTGCTACCTGCTGCAGTCGTTGTGGCGCTTGACGCAGTACTTTAAAGAGCTCGCTATTGAGAGCTGTTGATCCACTCTCGAACGGTTGTGGTGGCTGTCGGCGACTCTCCTCCTGTAGCTCTGCGGTGAGCTGCTGTAGTGAAATCTCGCGCAGGAGCAGTTGATCATTAACCACGATCCGTAACCGTAAACGCCCGCTCATCAATGCCCCATCGAGTCGGTGTCGGCTCAACAAGTGGAGGAGTTGATGCGCCTCTGGTTCAATCAAGCGTAGAGGCAGATAGGGCGGTGTTGCTAACAGTTGCTGCAACCGTTCCCCATCGCCACAACCAAACAGTAGTGGCGGCACACTGGGCGTCATCAGTGTGGCAGCGGGCGGATCACTCAACACCACATCCCGATCCGCCAGCAGCCCTAGCAGTGGACCCGCCTCCGACTCGCGCACAATATGCTGCACCTTCCCCGGTACCCGATGGCCGGTCAGAATTGCCGCACTGCGGCGATCCACCAGTCGCAGTGCGGCAAGGTTCTGACGCCAGATCGCCACATGGTCGAGGGTCAACGGCAGAAAACCGCCAAAACGCTGTAGAAAGCGTTGCTGATGGCGATGAATATCCTTGAGCGAACCGCCGGAGTTATGGATCACCTTCAACTGATGATAGACCGCCGGCTGCCAGTGGCGGCGGGTGAGCCAGCGCAAGCAGAGATCGGCATCATAGAAGTGGAAACCATCGAGCAGCGAGGTGTCGAACGGTTCGGCAACAAACTGCCAGCGGCGACCAAACAGCAGTAGCCCATCGAGCGTTACGGCCGGACTCAGCCCATCATGATCCGGATCGCCAAACTGGTCGTGCTGCAGCCGACCATCTGGCTGTCGATGCCACACCTGACCGCGTCGAGTTTCTGGCGATCCACCCCACCAAACACCATTACTCGGCATGATATTGGCACCGGCCACTCCGATCAGATCATAAGGTTGAGACTCTAGTACCGCTGCCAACTGCTGCAGCCAGTTTGGGCTCACCACCTCCACATCATCATGGATAAAGCAGCAGTAGGTACCCTGCGCCTGCGCCAATCCCTCATTGTAGGCGTCGCCGAGGCTACCAGCGCCATCGTTACTGACCACCAGTAACTCACACTCGGCGCTCGTTTGCGACTGATGCCACCGCAGATGATCACCATTAGCGGCGCGGGTGGCGGTGATGATAGAGAAGCGGATGCTCATCGGTTCTACCTTATCTATATGGATGGGGTGGCTAGCACCCGGTAGTAGTCGATTCGCTGTGCATTGTCAAATGGTCGAGGCAAGATGTTGCCGCCGGCGGCAACCCTCGGACACCACGACTGCGGTAGGGAAGTCACGATCTTGACAAACCGGTACGACCGCACCCAACCAAACCCGCTATCGACACCCTAAAAATATCGATAGAGCGCTATCTAATGCCACTTTTATGAGAATTGGCACACCGGTTGCAAATACTCTGGCGACAGCGGCGAAAGATCGTCGCAGGCCGCCCCGGAATCCGACCTTCTGGTGAACTGTGAAGGGGGCGCTGGATGAGAGGTCTCATCCAGATGAGATGACAAAACTTGACACCTTAAGCACCCCCAACAGGCACCAGCCTCGGCGGGTCACAAACCGAAGGAGTTGCAATCATGGCACAGGTCGTAAATACCAATGTTCCAGCCCTGTTCTCACAGCGGCAGTTGAACAAAACTAATAGCATGCTTGAGACGTCGCTACAGCGTCTATCCTCCGGCCTGCGGATCAATAGCGCTAAAGATGATGCCGCTGGTCTGGCTATCGGCACCCGCTTCCAAGCCCAGATCAAGGGGATGGATGTGGCAATGCGCAACGCCAACGATGGCGTCTCCATGACCCAGACCGCCGAGGCGGGGTTAGATGAGATCACCACCAGCCTGCAGCGGCTGCGTGAGCTAGCAGTCCAAGCGAGCAACGGTACCCTGACAGGTCAGGATCGCGAATCGCTCAATATGGAGGCGCAGCAGCTGATTGCTGAGATTGGTAGCATCAGCGAATCGACTCAGTTCAATGGTATCAAGCTACTCGATGGCACCGCTCAAGATGTAACACTGCAGGTAGGCGCTAATGCCGGTCAGACGATGAACTTTGATATCGATGGCGCCCGTACCGATCAACTCGGCGTGATGCAGAGTACATCGCTGTCGTCGAGTTATGTTCGTGGGGATGTGGATAATGAGACCGCTATGCAGCAGGGGGATCTCATCATTAATGGTGTTGAAATCGGCGGTTCGGTGGCGTCGTATGATACGGCATCAAGTACCCGTGCTGCCGCTAGTGCGATCTCTAAAGCCGCTGCGATTAATGAGAAGTCAGCTGAGACGGGTGTGACTGCACAGCTGAATACGACGCTGGTTGAAGGCGCAGCGATGACCGCCGGTGGTGTTGCAACTACTTCCGGTGAAGTGACCGTTAATGGCGTTACGATCACGGTCACGATGGCTGATCAAGATGCTGCTGCAACACGAACATCTGTAGTTAATGCCATTAATGAACGTAGTGGTGTAACGGGTGTGACTGCACACGATACCGGTGATGATGCAACCGGTGTGCAGCTTCAAGCAGAAGATGGCCGTAATGTTAGTGTTACGTTCACCAATGGTATTACATCTGCAGGTACCGGTATTCTTGGTGGCGACATTACTTACGGCACCTTTACGCTAACATCAGATAAAACAATTACACTGGAGGAGGGGCTAGGTGGAAAACTTGATCGAACCGGTCTGACTGAGGGCGATTTTGAAAAAGGTGTAGCCTACCTGAGCTCTTCAGCGAATAATGGAACAGCTATCGCATCAGCTGATTTTACAATCAACGGCACCCTGATCGGTCCTTCTGTTGCTACCAGTGATGCGCTCTCATCTACAGGAAATAGCAGTTCGGCTATCGCAAAAGCCGCCGCAATTAATAAAATATCGGAACAGACCGGTGTGACCGCGACCGTTGATGCTAATCTCGCACGTGGTACTGGTATGACGGGTGCTAGTGAAAATGGTTTTATGGCGATCAATGGCGTCACAACCGCTACCATCGCAACTACCGCTGATGAAGCACAGAACCGCATTGTTGTTGCCCATGCAATCAATCAGATATCGGCACGTACCGGTATTCAGGCGGTCAACACAGGAGATGACGCGACCGGTGTGGAACTGGTGGCGCAAGATGGTCGTAATGTCAAAGCGTCATCCGATGGTACACTCACCGCCGCGTCGACCGGTGTGACGTTTGCTACTACCTACGGCGGTTTCACCCTCGAATCAAGCAAAGCGATCACCATTGGTGCGGGTACAACCGGCATGGAGGAGCATGCAGGGCTCACCCTCGGTACCTTCGGCCACGGCGAAGGGGGCACTGCGCTAAAAGATCTCGATCTCACCACCGCCGAAGGGGCGCAAGCGGCTATCTCGTCGATCGACAACGCCCTCGACTCGGTGAGCGATAGCCGCTCCAATCTCGGTGCGTTGCAGAATCGCATCAACTCTACCGTTAGCCGCTTGCAGTCGGCCTCGGAGAGCTTCAGTGCCGCTCGCAGCCGCATCATGGATGCTGACTTCGCCGCTGAGACCGCGCAGATGACTAAGGCGCAGGTACTCCAGCAGGCCGGTGTTGCGATGCTCGCACAAGCTAAGGCACTACCGCAGCAGGTGATGAGTCTGCTACAGGGTTAAGCGACCTCCACTCCGCGACCCAACCCACCGGGGCACTCCGTTAAGGAGCTGCCCCGGTCTCTTTTTAACCACCCCCAGCGGCAATTTTTTACCCCCCTTGCAGCAGAACGACTAAAGGTTGCCACCGATAGGACGATACTAGAGTCGGAAGCGGTAAATACCAGCAAACGCCTGAGTATATCCGCGAATGATTGCTAGCTCGCTGCCCCGCCACTCCATGCCGTGCGGGCGGCCCTATAAGAAGGAGTCCTAGTCATGGCACAGGTCGTTAACACCAACGTCAGCGCGCTCTTTGCACAGCGCCAACTCGGTAAAACCAGCAGCATGCTGGAAACCTCCCTGCAACGCCTCTCTTCCGGTCTGCGCATCAATAGCGCTAAAGATGACGCCGCAGGTCTCGGCATCTCCACCCGCATGACCTCCCAGTTAAATGGGATGGACATGGCGATGCGTAACGCCAATGATGGTATCTCCATGGCCCAGACCGCTGAGGCGGGTCTTGATGAGGTGACCACTGGCCTCCAGCGCCTCCGCGAGTTAGCAGTGCAATCGAGCAACGGCTCGCTCAGCAGTAGCGACCGTGATTCGCTCAATCTCGAAGCACAGCAGCTAATTGAAGAGATTGGCCGCATCGGTGAGACCACTGAGTTCAACGGCATCAAGCTGCTCGATGGTAGCGCTAAAGATATCAACATCCAGACGGGTGCTAATAGTGGCCAGCAGATGAATTTCAGCATCAATGGCGCCCGTACCGATCAACTTGGTGTGATGCAGACCACCTCCGTTTCATCCACCACCTATCGGGGTGACACCCTAGCCGAGACGGCGATGCAGCAGGGTGATCTGATGATCAACGGGGTGCAGATTGGCAGTTCGGTCGCTTCAAGCGATACGGCATCGAGCACGCGTGCCGCTTCAAGTGCTATCGCTAAAGCGGCTGCGGTTAATGAGAAGTCAGCTGAGACGGGCGTTACTGCACAGGTCAACACGACAGTGGTTGAGGGTGCATCGATGACTCAAGCTGGTGTCGCAACGGCTTCGGGTGAGGTGACTATCAATGGCGTTACGATCACCGTTACAATGGCTGATCAAGATGCTGCATCGAGCCGGATCTCAGTGGTTAACGCGATTAATGAGCAGAGTGGTCAAACGGGTGTCATTGCCATAGATACCGAAGATGATCTTACCGGTGTGCAATTAGAAGCCGCTGATGGCCGTAATGTTAGTGTTGCGTTTACCAATGGTATTACATCTGCAGGTACTGGTATTTTGGGGGGTGATATCACCTACGGTACCTTTACCCTCTCGTCGGATAAGTCGATATCGGTAGAGGAGGGGTTAGGTGGACGGATCGAGCGCAGCGGACTGCGCAGTGGTGACTATGAGAAAGGGGTTGCTACCGTATCTGCCTCCGCCAGCACAACCAGTGTAGCTATTAGTTCGGGTGATTTTAAGGTCAACGGCGTGTTAATCGGTGCATCGGTTGCATCAGATGATGCTCTGTCATCAACGGGTGGATCGGTATCGAGTATTGCCAAAGCCGCGGCTATCAATAAAATCTCTGATGAGACGGGTGTTACCGCCTCCGTTGATGTCAATGTGGCCCGCGGTACCAGCATGACGGGTGCTAGTCAAAATGGTTTCATGGCCATCAATGGTGTCACAACCGCTACCATCGCGACAACCGCTGATGAGGCGCAGAACCGCATCGTTGTCGCTCACGCTATCAATCAGGTATCCGCACGTACCGGTGTGCAAGCGATTGACTCCGGTGATGATACCACCGGTGTTGAACTGATGGCTGCGGATGGTCGTAATGTCAAAGCATCCTCCGATGGTACACTCACTGCCGCATCAACGGGTGTCACCTTCAGCACATCGTACGGCGGCTTTACACTCGAATCGAGCAAAGCGATCACCATCGGTGCCGGTACCACCGGTAGTGAAGAGAATGCCCGCCTCGCCATCGGCACCTTCGGCAAGGGTGAAGGAGGTACCGCACTGAAGGATCTCGACATCACCACCCAAGCGGGTGCTCAGTCAGCCATCAGTGCCATCGACAACGCCATTGAGTCAGTCTCATCTAACCGCTCCCAACTCGGTGCAGTGCAGAACCGACTCGGCTCAACTATCAGTCAGTTGCAGTCAGCTTCTGAGAACCTATCGGCCTCCCGTAGCCGCATTCTCGACACCGACTTCGCTTCGGAGACGGCGCAGATGACCAAAGCGCAGGTACTACAGCAGGCCGGTGTAGCGATGCTAGCGCAGGCGAAAGCGATGCCACAGCAGGTGTTGAGTCTGCTCGGCTAGTCTGACCGCCAGTAGTCAACTCGGTAAGTGAAAAGGATGGGGATGGCGGCCATTGTGGACGCCATCCCTTTTGCAGTGAGAATCGGAGGAGTCAGCCATGAATGAGCCAATCTCAATCTCTCGGGGGAGTGCACTGCCGCTAGCGCGGCCAGTGCCCAACACAACCGCAAGCGGCGACGCAGCGACACCGCCGGTCACCGCGATACCGGCAACCGCTCACGCCACTAGCGATCGGCCACAACTCCCCACCACGCCACCTCGCCGCTACGATAGCAGTGACGATAGCCGCACGGCTGCTCCCCAGCAGGGTGAACTGCTGCCGCTGCCTGCTACCCGACCCTCTATCGCCCCATCCACCGCGGCGGTTACCCTTAATCCTGAAGCCGACGATTCGGCAACGTCAGCTACCGACCAACCATCCTCAGCCGCTGCGGGGCAGGTCGATGCCGCCGTTACTCAGATCAACGACTACTTCGGCAACGTCAATCGCACCATCCGTTTCAAAGTGGATGATGAGACCGGCGTCACTCTGATCAATGTCGTTGATACCGAGACTGATAAGGTGATTCGTCAGGTACCGCCGGAGGAGATGCTGGTGATTGCACGGCGCGTGTCGGAGTCGGATGATGAGGTGAAGCCAGGACTGCTTCTCTCAAGCGCAGTTTAGGCATAACTTTTGCAGTAACATAAGGACAGGTCACGCAAAAGTGACACCCTATTGACAGGAGGTGTGTGATGGCAGGCATCAGTGTTAGCGGTATCGGCTCTGGGCTCGATATCGAAGCCATCGTGACTGGGATCATGAATGCTGAGCGCATTCCAGTCGACAACTTAGCAGCAGAGAAGAAGCAGTATGAGGCGGAGATCACCTCATTCGGCAAGCTCACCAGCTCGCTCGATACCCTACGCGCCGCCAGCCGTGAGCTCGGGGCGCTCGGTGCGTTTCGGATGTATAGCGCCACCTCTTCCGATGAGGATGTAGTGAGTGTCACCGCCGGTAGTGGTGCGAGTGCCGGCGACTACGCCATCGAGGTGGTCAATCTCGCTGAGCGCCATAAGCTCGAAACGGCCGCAATCAATAAAGATACGAAACTCGGTGATGCCGGCGATACCATGAGCATGACGGTCGATGGCACCACCTTCACTGTCGAGGTGGGCGATAAGACCCTCGCTGAGATTCGTGATGCGATCAACAGTGCTAACGACAACAGCGGCGTCCAAGCAAGCATCATCAACGGTGACAACGATGAGCAGAAGCTGATCCTCACCGCCAAGCAGAGCGGTACCGATAACGCCATTAGCTTCAGCTACGCTGATAGTGGCGGCACATCGATTAACGACACCGATATCTTTACTGGCGGCATCACCCAGATGAATGCGGCCGAAGATGCCCAAATTAAGGTCGATGGGGTCACCGTCACCCGCGCCTCGAACACCATCGGTGATGCGGTCGATGGGCTCACCATCACCCTCAAAGCAGAGAGCACCCCCGGGGTGGCCGAAGATATCGCCATCACCACCGACCAGAGCGCGGTCGCCACTGCGGTGCAGAGCTTTGTCACCTCCTACAACGGCGTACTCAATACTATTAGCGATCTCCGCTTTAAAGAGGGGATGTATGGTGATCGCACCCTCAACAGTGCCGAGAGTCAGCTACGCAGTATCCTCAACTCACCCGCCACCGGTCTCTCCTACGACTATCTGTCGGAGATTGGTGTGTCGGTTGATATTAAGGATGTCGAGGTGACCGAAGGGGTGGTTGCAAAGCAGAGCTACTTGAAAGTTGACACCACCAAGCTCAATGAGGCGCTATCGAACAACTATGATGGTGTCAAAAGTCTGTTTACTGACAGCAGTAGCGGTTATGCTACGCGCCTCACCACCAAGCTCAACGATCTGCTCGGGCTCAACGGCTTGATGGCGAACCGTAAGAGCGGCTTAGAGTCGGAGATTGGGCGCATCGATGATCGTACCGCTATTTTGGAGCGGCGCCTCGATCAGCAGGAGGAGCGGCTGCGTAAACAGTACGCCACCCTAGATACGCTAGTATTCCGCTTTAAGAGCCTCGGCGAGTCGCTCACCCAGCAGCTCGCAAATCTGCCGTTCAACAACCAGCAAGATTGATCCGGCAGAACTTGACTGACTACTCACTGAAGTTGGAGATGTGAACGATGATGAATTCGAGACTTGCCGTACAGCGCTACCAGAATGTCGGCACCCACAGCGCGGTAGAGGAGGCCTCTCCACATCGCCTGATCCAGATGTTGATGGGCGGAATGCTCGACCGGGTCGCCCACGCGAAGGGGTGTATTGAGCAGCGCGATATTGCCGGCCAAGGGAAGAATATCAGCGTCGCCATTTCGATTGTCGGTGGCCTGCGCGCCAGCCTCGATAAGGAGATGGGTGGCGAGATTGCAGCCAACCTCGATAACCTCTACGACTACATGGAGCGGCGACTACTAGAGGCCAATATCCAGAAGAGTGTGCCGATCCTCGATGAGGTCGCCGGGCTAATGCGTGAGATCAAAGAGGCGTGGGACGCCATCGGCGATCAGGTGTAGCGCGATGGAACGGCAACCGATGATGCAGCGTAGCGGCGAACCGCGCTACAACTTAGATCGCCTGCTACAGCTAACGCAAGCGATGTTAGCTGAGGCGGAGAGTGGTGATTGGGATCGAGTCGATGCGCTAGAGCAGCAGCGCCAGCAGGGGCTCGAACACTTCATGGAGCGCAGTAGCGATCAGCAGAAGATGCAGGTGATGACGCAGTTGCGAACGATGTTGGCGCTCGATCAGACTATCGTCGCCCTCGCTGAAGCGGCCCGCAGCGAGACCGGCGATGCGCTGCGGACTCACGATCAGGGGCGGCGCGCCTGCACCGCATACGGTCGTTACGGTTGAGATTAGCGGCGGCGACCGCTATAACCGAATCCATCCTCCCGCAAGATAATAAAGCCGACTCGGTTGGGTCACACTGTGACGCCAGTTGGATTATGTTAGCCAAAAAATTGACATATATTGCCGGCGTGATACGATTCCGCCGTTGTCCTATTGTGTTAGGAGCGAGTGATGGTAGCAGAGACCCTGCTGGTGGTAGATAGCGATTCGGCGCGTGCCACGCGGCTGGTCGATGTGCTCACCTTTATCGACTACGGCAGCGTGGTAGCACTAGCGCCGGAAGCGGAGTGGGAGCCGACCCAAGAGGCAACGGCGGTGCGTGCGCTCTTTCTCGGCGTCGATGGAAGCCAAGTGATGCTCAACCATCTGCTGCAGCGGATCGATGCGTGGGGACCCGGTGTACCGCTCTTTATCTATGGTGCAGCCGCGGCTGAGCGCAAACCCGATGGGGTGATCTTTGGGCGGTTAGATATGCCGCCGCGCTACCACCAGCTGATCCGTTTTCTACACCAAGCGCAAGCGGTACAGCGTGCCCGCCAACAGCAGCGTCCAGTCACCACCGCGCGCGAGCTGGTGCGCTCACTGGTTGGTGTCAGCAGCGCCACTCAAGAGGTGCGCCACCTGATTGGCCAAGTCGCTGACTCGGAAGCGAATGTGCTGATCTTAGGTGAATCGGGAACCGGTAAAGAGGTGGTCGCGCGCAGCCTGCACCAACTCTCCTCCCGCCGCGATCACCCGTTTATTCCGGTCAACTGCGGCGCAATCCCCGGCGAGCTACTAGAGAGTGAGCTGTTTGGCCATGAGAAGGGCGCCTTTACCGGCGCCATCTCTGCCCGTCAAGGACGCTTCGAGCTAGCCGCCGGCGGCACCCTGTTTCTCGATGAGATTGGTGATATGCCCCTGCCGATGCAGGTGAAGCTACTGCGGGTACTGCAAGAGCGCACCTTTGAGCGGGTCGGCAGTAATCGCAGCGTGCAAGCGGATGTGCGGATCGTCGCCGCCACCCACCGCGATCTCGAGAACAACATCAACGATGGCCGCTTCCGTGAAGATCTCTACTACCGCCTCAACGTCTTCCCGATTGAGATGTCGCCACTGCGCGAACGTAGCGACGATGTCCCACTCCTGATCCATGAGTTTATCTCCCGTTTAGAGCGTGAAGAGCGCGGCTCGGTGCGACTCACCGAAACAGCGATGGAGTCGCTCAGTCGCTACCCATGGCCGGGTAATGTACGCGAACTGGCCAACCTTGTTGAGCGTCTCGTGATCATGTACCCCTATGGGGTGGTTGACTACAACGATCTCCCAGCGAAGTTTCGGATGGATGGGATTGCCGAGGATGAGCTGTGTGGAGCCGATATTTTGGCGATAGCCGCCCGCGGCGCCCCGCCACGCGAAGAGCCACTCCTGCGTGAAGATCCGGTCAACGTCGATATCGATCTCGATGCGCTACCGGGCATGCTGCCGCTCGACGGCATCGATCTCAAAGAGTATATCGGCAGCATGGAGATGGGACTGATCCAGCAGGCGTTAGAGGAGGCGGATGGCGTCGTTGCCCACGCCGCTAAACGGCTGCGGCTGCGTCGAACCACCCTAGTCGAGAAGATGCGCAAGTATGGTCTCAATCGCGATAGCGCCTGACAGAAGCTTGACGACGGCGCTGACAGTGCTCCCAATAACAATCAATAACAGACTGATTTAAAACAAAATATAAACTAACGGCATATTGTTTGCATTAGACCTGTCAAACTCAACACAGGTCAGGGAGCAGCGAACCATGTCGCACCACAACGTCGCCCAACATGAAGCGATCCGCCCCGAGCGGCGGATCCGCCCCCTCGTCATCGATCCCGATCAGATCGCCGCCGAGCAGCGCAAACGTGACACCTCACCGCTCCCAGCGGTCACCCCGATCCCGCTCCACCCCTTCAACCAGCCAGAGCGCAGTGTTGAGCGGCTACAGAGCCTCCTCGACGTACTACCGGCGGCGGTCCTCGTGGTGGATGGCTCAGGTCGCATCCAAGAGTGCAACCCGGCGGCCGAAGCGCTCCTTGGCACCCCCCTCTCCAGCATGCTCTGGCGCGATGTGATCGCCCGCGCCTTCGCACCGCAGCAGGGCGCCGGAGATGAACTCGCGCTCCGCAATGGTCGCTACGTCGCCCTCTCCACCTGCCCACTCGCGAATGAACCGGGACAGATCCTACTCCTCAACGACGTCACCGAAACCCGCGAACTGCGCCAGCACCTAGAGCGCCACCGCCGTCTCGCCGACATGGGACGGATGGCCGCCAACCTCGCGCACCAGATCCGCACCCCTCTCTCCTCAGCGCTCCTCTACGCCTCGCATCTAAAACAGCGCGACATCACCGATGCACGCCGGCAGCGCTTCGCCGAACGCACCGTCGCTAGTCTACGCGGCCTCGAACAATTAATTAACGATATGCTGCTATTCGCCCGTGGAGAGCGGGGCGAAGTGCGTGAGATCGCTCCGCAGCAACTGCTCGATCAGGTAACCACCGCACTCAGTGACGAGATGGCCGCTGCCGAAGTGACCTACCGCATAGAGGATCAGAGCGACCAAGCCATCCTCCACGCCAATCCGGTACTCCTAGAGAGCGCGATAAAGAATCTGGTAACCAATGCGATCGACGCGCTCGACTCCATCGGCGGTGGCGAGATCACCCTCAGCGCCGTGCGCAGTAGCGACCACCTTGAACTACGCATCCGCGACAACGGCCCCGGTATCCCCGCCGCGCTCCAGAAACGCATCTTTGAACCATTTGAAACCACCCGCGAACGCGGCAGTGGCCTCGGCCTTGCTGTCGCCCGCACCGTCGCCCGCGCCCACCAAGGAGAACTCCAACTCGATTCAGAACCGGGACGAGGCGCCACCTTCACCATGCGTCTACCGCTACCGGTAGCCACGCCCCTATCTCAGCACCACGGGATCGCACCATGAGCCAGACAATACTTATCGTTGAAGATGATCACGATCTACGCGAAGCGCTGATCGACACCCTAGAGATGGCCGGCTACGCCACCCTCGCCGCCGACAACGGCGCAAGCGCCCTTGCCCGCATAGAGGAGTCGCTCCCGCGCCTAGTCCTCAGTGATGTCCACATGAAAGGGATGGATGGCCACGCACTCCTACAGCGCCTCAGTAACCGCTGGAGCGATCTCCCCGTGATCTTGATGACCGCCTACGGCAGCATCGAAAAAGCAGTCGAAGCGATGCGCACCGGCGCCGTCGACTACCTCTCAAAACCGTTCGAAGCGCAGACCCTAATCGACACCGTCGCAAAATATATCGGCCCACCGGGCATCGAAACCGACGGCGAACCGATTGCCGCCGATCCCCGCAGCCGCGATCTCCTCACCCTCGCCGCCAAAGTCGCCAACAGCGAAGCAACCGTCATGATCAGCGGCGAAAGTGGCACCGGCAAAGAGGTTCTCGCCCGCTACATGCACCGCCACTCACGCCGCCACCACGGCCCCTTCGTCGCCATCAACTGCGCCGCGATCCCAGAAAACATGCTCGAAGCCACCCTCTTCGGCTACGAAAAAGGGGCTTTTACCGGCGCCTACAAAGCGACCCCAGGAAAATTTGAACAAGCCAACGGCGGAACGCTACTACTTGACGAAGTCTCGGAAATGGATCTTGCCCTCCAAGCCAAACTCCTCCGCGTCCTGCAAGAGCGCGAAGTCGAACGCCTCGGCAGCAACCGCACCCTCCCGCTCGACCTCCGCATCCTCGCCACCACCAACCGCGACATGGCCGCCCACGTCCGCGCCGGCGAATTCCGCGAAGATCTCTACTACCGCCTCAACGTCTTCCCCCTCCACATCCGTCCGCTACGCGAACGTCCCGACGACATCCTACCGCTCGCCCAACAGTTCGCCGAACAAGCGGCACAAAGCTGCAACCAACCGATCCCCACGATCACCCCCGCTGCCGCCGACCGCCTCCGCCAACACCACTGGCCCGGCAACGTCCGCGAACTCGACAACCTCATGCAACGCGCCGTGATCCTCGCCACCGACGACACCATCGACGCCGACGCCATCCACTTCGCCCCGCTCTCCAGCAGCGAACCGACCCAAGAATCGAACACCAGAACCGGTTTCGAACCGATGATCCACACCCCCGCCAGCGCCACCCCACCCGCTGACACCCCCGCCACCCATAGTGCCAACGAATTGACACTCGGCGCTGATCTCAAATCCCAAGAGTACCGAGCGATCCTCGACGCCCTCCGCAGCGGCAGCCGCCAATCCGCCGCCGACCGACTAGGCATCAGCCCCCGCACCCTCCGCTACAAACTCGCCAGAATGCGAGAAGAGGGGATCGAACTCCCGGCCTAAAACGGAACAAGCCCAGCCAGCCGAGCCCGGCCGAGCCCGGCCGAGCCCGGCTCCACCAGCCCAGCCCCCCACGAGCTGCGCACCACCACTCTACCGTTCCGTTAAACTTACCCAAACCTACTCATAGGTAGTTATGGTGTTAACTTCCTGCTTCGCAGAGGCCGGTTTCACCGCACTCTTACGACTCCGGCCAGCGCC
>JGI11705J14877_10000408_pt1 | contig 27355 bp, 26 predicted proteins | sample Etolaghawater15m_FD_14877 | JGI IMG/M metagenome (IMG submission 14877)
GCCTAACGAGCACAACGCCATCGAGAGCATCCCGCCTAAGCCCTTCCGAGGAGCTCCTGCCAACAAGACACCCACGCCTCTTGATGTCGCCAAGCGCATCCTCGATGCTGCGACCTCTGACGAGCCTAACGCTGATGGCGTGGTCGAGCCCTTTGCTTGGGAGGATATGCTCGATCAGAGCGAGTGCATGGAGCGTGTTGAGCGCGTCACCGGTTGGATCGATGTGCAGACCTACATCACAGGCTTGTGGAACAAGATGCATCGCAAGCCTGGCAACCACAACGAGCACACGCTCAAGATGGTGCGCGCCCTCGTCAATGAGCTTGGCTACAGCAACTGTCTGCTCGGCTAAGCCTCAACCTAACCTCAAGCGTGGCGGGGCATACGACATCACCCCATGACGAATTATGGAGAATAAATACACAAGCCTCTGGCATCAGCATCGCGAAGAGGTGCTCAGCAAGCTCCCCTCTGATTATCGCCAGCGCCAAGCCCATTGGGAGCAGATCAGACAAGACGAGATGAAGGCTTCTCAAAAGCTCGCAGCGCAACGTGAGCAAGCGCGCATTGATCGCCTCGAGGAGCTCACCAAGCTCTATGGCTCAACTGAGAATAATGTTTACGCCAAGCGCAGCGCATACTCCAGCTTAAGCCGAGAGGAGAAAGCACAGGCGAGAGCCGAAGCTGTTGACCTACTCAAGACAACCGACATGACACAGGCTGATGTGGCGAAACAATTTGGCGTGGCTCAGCAAACAGTGTTTGCTTGGGCTCGAGCTGCGGGCATCCCCAAGCATGGGTCTAGGGCTTGGAGCGAGGCGAGCAAGAAGCGCCACAGCGAAAAGATGAAGGTGGTGATGAGGTCAGCCTACAAAACAGTAAGCCACGACACAGACAAGAGCTAAGAACAGAGCCCACTCCTCGGCTGAGTCACCTAGCCAATCGAAGGCCACAACGAGTCCAAAGATCAGAGCTAGATAGAGCATTGACCACCTGCACAGGCTGGCTCGAGCTGAGCGTCAAAATAATCGCTGTCGATGTTGGTGAGGTTGACCTGCGACCAATCGAGCGCAGCGAGCTTGAGCCACAGCTCCTCGGCAGGAGCCCCGGCCTCAACAGTCTGATATGGCGCATTGTCATAAGCGCTGTCACCGAACCAGCCGAGGAGCGCCACGCCTCTGAGCTTTGACCTGTTATTCCACAGGAAGTCAGCGACCTCGCCCCACTCGTTATCCTTGACTGTGCAGGTGTTGGAGACGTTGTGGGTCAGACCCTCAACGCGAGCGATGGCAGTGCCAGGCGCGACCCAATGCTGATAGACCAACCTCACGCGCTCGAGGTGAGCGATGGCGCTGTCAGTCTCGCGTGTGAGCGCGCCCTCTGGAGCTGAGCAAGCGAAGGCCACCACGCCTGTGTGCTCGTCAATGTCAGCGCAAGCCTCTGGCACATGAGCCACGAGCTGAGCCCAAACAGGGTTCACCTTGGCTATGCGCATCCTGCGAATAAATCGCTGCGCGTGGTAAGGGTGAACACCTGCCGAGGTGCCCGCGATGGTCGAGGTGTTACCGCTTGGCTTGACTGTGGTCACCCTCGAGGCGGGCTTGATGCCAATCTTCTTGGCTGTCTCTTGGTTGGTCTCCACGCAGATGCGCGCGCCCTCCTCGAGCACCTCAGGGTCAAAGAGCAGGTCAGGAGCTGAGCACATGCCTGTGATGCTCACGCCAATCAGCGCCTCTTGTTGAAGGATGAGCTGCGTGGTGCGGGTGAGATAACCTTGACGAGTGTAGCCCGCTTGCAGGGTGCCGATGTGAGCAGCTGCGCGACAAGCCTCAAAGAAGTCCTCTTTACTTTTACATAGCGCGCCATTGATCTCGGTGAGGTTGCACACGCTCCACCCGCTCTGAAAGAGCCATCCCTTGCCCTCGAGCTCATCGCGCCTGTCGAGCATATCAATGGTGACCTGCTCAGGGTTGCGACCATTAGGCATCTGCACCCAATAAGGGAACAGGCCAATCTCAGCGCATGGGTTGGTGCCGTGACGCTTGCTCGCAAAGAACGCCACCCCGGGCTCACCCCAAGCCTTAGCCATCTCCACCACCTCATCAACAACCTTGCGCTGCTCCTGCCCTAAGATCACACCTGCTGAGATGTTGGCGTAGGCGCGCTGAGGGTTGTCCTTCCACCAGTCGCCTGTCTTGGAGCGCATCATCAGCTCATCATCCTCATCGAAGATGGCGATAGATGCAGAGCGCCTCACGCCACCTGAGAGCACCGCCTCGCTTAAGAACATCACGATGTCAAAGCAGTCGATAGAGCGCAGACGTGGCAGACCCTCATTGATGCGAGCATCGAGGAGCGCCTTGATCTTCTCGAGCGCCACCTTGAGAGGCCCTGCGCCTGGAGCCTTCCCCCCGCTTGAGATGTCAGCGCCCTTGGGTCTGATCAAGCTGAAGTCAAAGCGCACGTCATGGTAGTCGGCAAAGTAGCCTCGGTGAATGTAGCTATCGATGAGGAGCTGAGCAGCGTTGGCCCATCCCTCGATGGAGTCAGTCACTAAAACCTCATGCACCAAGCGCCTGTCTCGCTCCTGCTTTGTGAGCAAGCGCCCCAAGCGAGCCACGTCATCAGCGCGCACTGAGAAGCCTGTGCCACAGCCACTGAGCAAGAGCCAGAACGCCTCGCTGAAGAAGCGCGGGCGATCACAAGGTGAGTATGTGCAGTTATAGATGCGCATATTGTTGCGCTTGATAGGGAGCCCACCAAACTGCGTAGAGCGTTGGCTTGGGAACACGCGCTTATCATGTACGAGATTGAAGGCTTTAATAGTCTCAAGAGCCACCTGTGGAAACTTCTCAAGATGCATATTCTCGACACGATTAACCGCATTAGTCCAGTTCTCGCGCCCGCCTTCAATGGGTCGAGCGTACTGAGCAGCAAAGGCGACATCGCCTAAGATATGGTTCTGCATAGACCATCTCCGAAAAAAAGAGGCGTGAGGTCACGCCTTGTGTGTGTAGGTCAGCGAGCGATCAACAAAGAGGTGATCGTCACCGCTCCCAACACTAACACCACAGAGCCACCCACGCGAAGCCACCACACCTCTTTTTTTAGATCTTTGCGCTCAGCCTCGACCATGACGAGCTCCCGCTTGAGCTTGTCGCGCTCAGCAACATAACCCTCATGCACCTGGCGATGAGCCTTAAACACCTCGTTGAGATGATCACGACAGATGGCCTGTTGGCTCTCAAGCCTACGCATCCAAGCCTTGGCTGTGTTGTCGAGGTCACTCTTGACCATCGCGAAGTGCTCGACCGATAAGCAGAACTGATCAGAGGGCTCGACATAAAGCGCCTCAAGCTCGAGCCCGGTGCTGAGCTTGAGAGGCTCAGTCAGCGCGATTGGGCTGCTCAGAGGTGAGAGGAGAAGGCGCAGGCTTAGGAGGTAGTGCATCATTGGTCAGCTCGCAGATTCGGCAACGGATCGCCTTATAGGTGTTGATGGTGTCTCGGCAGTTCTTCTGCTCTGCCTTGATCACCTCAATACACCTATCCTGCTTGGCTTCCAAGAGCTCTGCCTCACACTGATGATAGAGCTGCTCAGTCTGCTTGAGCGCCTCCTCACATGACGAGCAGTCTGGCTCAGGCTGACACGAGTTGACGAGCACCATGAGCATGATAGACCAAACACCTAACGCAACCGAGGTTGCGCGCTGAGCTTGTGGGGTTAGCACTAGGTCGCTCATCATCCAGCCTTACTTGCGCGGATCTCTTTTAAGAGCTCCTCGATCTTCTCGAGCTGATTATTGATCGCTTCCATTTTGGCCTCTATCTTGCCCACAGTGATCTCAATCTGTTGGCTCTGCTTGGAGGTCTCCTTGACCTCAGCCTTGAGCGTCAAGATGTCGAGCTTGTGCTGCTCGATCTGAAGCTGCGCCTTCTCCATCGCTCGACTGACTAGCATGACCCACCCTAGAGCTGGAACCAAAAGAATCGTGATGATGTCTCGTGCCATTTCCCACATGGTGAGCTCCTTTACAAGATGATGATGTTGATCAACTGACCATCTGAGAAGTCATTAACAACATTAATATCAGCAGGCATAGCTATAGCTAAAGGCTCACCATTTGGTGTAGATGAAAGCGTGGCACCTTGAGCATAAAGAGGGCCACCTGATCTCGGAACGCTGCCAGAGATGACGGCTTTTGTTTCACCATGAACAGTCAATTCAACAACGCGAGTCATCACGCCTGGCTGCTCAATGCTGTCAGAGATTGCCATCTCAAAAGGCTCGCCTGCTACACCTGCTAAATTAGCGCCAACATATTGAGTTAAAGTCTGATTGTCAGACCAACCAACCAAACAACCCTTTAAGACTGTATCATCACACTTTTGAATTGTTTTCATCAGACCTTCTCCGCATAAATCAAAATGTCGTTAAAGTTATCAAGGTTATATTTCGCGTTACTGATTGCGTGAACATAAAGACCCACAACCGCGCTAGTTGTCACATTAACATAACCAACACAGCTATTTCTTTTCTCATCAGATCGCCCAATTCTCACAATAGGCCCAAGCTGTTCGCCTGTTGACGTTTGCCACTGCACATCAACATAAGCTCCGCTTGCAGACAGAGACCCAACGCACCAATCAGCTGATAATCGATATAAACCGCTGCCTGTAATTTGAAGGCCGTTTGCATATCTTGTGTTACCTCCCCCATAAGAGTTGTAAAGCCATGTGAGCCCTGAGTCTGATGACGAGCTAAGCCTTGCAATACCGCTGATAAAAAGAGGCCCAATCTCTAAGAAATACGGGTATGTTGAGCTCGTGATTGGAACAAACAGATTCACACTTGAAGCTCCAGATGGATTACCTCCAGCAACATAAGCTCTTGATCGATGAGGTGCCTTGATTGCTGACATCTCATTTAAGCTATCAACTCTGATCACCTCACCGCCATTAGCCTCACCAATGACATCGAGTGCTTCAAGTTGTGACAGTTGACCTTGAAGATTTGGCGCTTGATCATTTACAGATACAGCTAAGTGAGACATTAGATCCTCCGCACCTCTAAGAAGCTGCGCTCAGCATGACGATTGCCCTGTGAAGCGACAGAGTTGGCGCTTGTTGAGCTTGTCAGCTTCACAGAGATTGTGGCTGTTCCTGATGTTATGCTGATCCGTGCTTCAGCCCTTGATCCAACATCTTGGCTATCATATCCCACAATGCCTTGAGACCCAACAGCTGATGCATCTTGGTATATTCTAAACAAAGCCTGTCCGGAAGATGAGCTAAAAGTTAAACCAATGACTGCACTGACAACATATTCACCAACGCCAAGAGTTATAGATTGAACCCAATCTGATGTTTGAGTTACTGAAGCGTCTGTAATGGTGTTGATTAACGAGCTGTCATAAAACTCTACAACTGCCCCTGATGATGTCGAGCTTGCGCTTGATGTAGAATAGTCTTGAGAAGCTCCCTCACCGATAAAGATGCTTTCAAAAGGAAGATTAGTATTTGACCATGTGCCATTAAGATAACGAAGCACCTGGTTTTCAGATGGAGAGGTCACGCTAACATCGTTTAAATCTTCGATATTGACTGCTATTGAGCTTGAAGCGTCAGGTAAGGCTGACCCAATCTTTAAGTTATTATGTGACATTAGACAATCTCCCAATCTGTTGAGCCATCACTGACAAGAGTGATTGATTCTTTAGGGTTGCTCATCGAATAACTTGAAAGACCATCAATCGTATCAGAGCCATTTGGCGTTAAGGTTGCGCCATTGGTTGAGTCTTTGAGCTTAAAAGTGACCTCTGATCCTGCTGTCACAGTGCTCACAGAGGGCAGCGTGACAGTAACTAAGCCAGAGGATGTGTCGATTGAATAATGATAATCTTTTGAAGCTGTAAAGCTTATGGCCTTGCTTTCATAAGTCTTGCGATCAGCTTTGAGCCCAAGCTCTGTGTCAATGCCACCGAGGTGGTCAGCGATGCCGTTACCTGCTGAGGTGTAGTTGGTGGGAGTGTAGCTCAGCGTGAGGTCACCTGCATCGCCTGCGCTAAACTCCTTGTTGATCGCGTCATAAACCGGTAGCTGACCTGTGGTGTTAAAGCTGCGCGTGTTGGTTTCGATGGAGCTTGAGAAGTAAACACCCCAAGCGGGCTCATAACCACCTGCCACATAATCAAAGCCAAAGAGGTCAACAGTCGCTCTGCTCTCGATGGTGACCTGCCCATTCTGCACGACGCTATTTCCAACGAGCAGATAAGCTGAGGATCTAACTTGATCCACTTGGATGACAAGCTCGCCATCACCCCAATTGGTCACGCGAATATACTCACCCGCTGAGCTCACATCAGGCAGGGTCATGGTCTTGGTGGTCGCGTTAGCCGTGCCGATGATGTAGTGCTTGCCCGCCACAAGGTTGAGCGCGTTGGCATCAGTGATGAACTCTGCCGTTCCAATCATTGAGCTTGGCGCGTTGACGAGATCATCATAGTCGCCTGTGGTCGCAACAGTCGCGAGCGCAAGATCCCGCCAGTTGGTTCCATCATAGACAAGCGCATCACCATCAGCAGCGCTCACAAGTGACACATCAGACAGATCACCGATTGATGCTGTGCTCACATCTGCTGTGATGCCTGTGAGGTTTGACCCATCAACAGCAGGGAGCTGAGCAGAGCCGTTGAGCTGCACCACGTTGTTGGCTGAGGTGCCGACATCGAGAGCTGCTGCTGTGCCGAGGGTTGGCGTGTTGCTGAGGTCAGCATAAGAGCCAGAGGTCGCAACAGTCGCGAGCCCGGTGAGGTCTGACGCTGCGCCTGTGGTCGCTACTGTGGCGAGACCTGTGAGGTCTGACGCTGCGCCTGTGGTCGCTACTGTGGCGAGACCTGTGACCTCAGAAGCAGCGACCGAAGTATTGACCCATGCTGTGCCGTTGTACTTGAGCACTTGGTTGGTAGTCGCAGAGGTGATGGTCACGTCTGAGAGATCACCCACAGAGGCAGAGCTCACGTCTGCTGTGATGCCTGTTAGCAGAGACCCATCAACAGCGGGGAGCTGAGCAGAGCCGTTGAGCTGCACCACGTTGTTGGCTGAGGTGCCGACATCGAGCGCTGAAGCTGTGCCGAGGGTTGGCGCTCCGCTCAAGTCAGAGTAAGCACCTGTGGTTGCTACTGTCGCAAGAGATGGAGTATTGCTGAGGTCAGCATAATCGCCTGTGGTTGCAACAGTCGCGAGGCTAGGAGTGCCTGTCACCTCGGCATAGGCCACCGAGCTGTTGACCCATGCTGTGCCGTTGTACTTGAGCACCTGCGCGCTCGAGGCGCTCGTGATGGTCACGTCTGAGAGGTCACCCACAGATGCTGTGCTCACATCTGCCGTGATGCCTGTGAGCTGTGAGCCATCGACAACAGGCAAGCCAGGCGAGCCACCAACGTCAACGAGCTGAACCACGTCACCGGTCGCTGTACCGACATCTTGGGCTGACGCTGTGCCGAGTGTAGGCGTGTTGGAGAGGTCAGCATAAGAGCCAGAGGTCGCAACAGTCGCGAGGCTAGGTGTGCCTGTCACCTCAGAATAAGCGACCGAAGCATTGACCCATGCGCTGCCATTGAACTTGAGGAGCTCGTTGGCGCTCGCTGAGGTGATGGTCACGTCTGAGAGGTCACCCACAGAGGCTGTGCTCACGTCTGCCACGATACCAGTGAGCTGTGAGCCATCAACAGCAGGGAGCTGCGCTGAGCCGTTGAGCTGCACCACGTTGTTGGCGCTTGTGCCGACATCGAGAGCTGCTGCTGTGCCAAGCGTTGGGAGGCTTGAGAGGTCAGTATAAAGACCTGAGGTGGCGACAGTCGCGAGAGCAGGTGAGCCACTGAGGTCAGCATAAGCGCCAGAGGTCGCAACAGTCGCGAGGCTCGCGCTGTTGGCCTTGAGCCCAAGCGCAGTGTCAACACCTGCGAGGTGACCATCAAGGTCTGCTGAGGTGGCTGTGTAGTTGGTCGCTGTGTGAGCGCTGTCGATATCACCACCACCAACAGTCACATCGCCCGCTACAGGTGAGATGCTGTTGACTGAGCTGACGCTTGAAGTGCCTAAGTTATCAACAAGATCGCGAGTTTCCTTGAGCTTATCATCAAGGAGGCTGTCAGCGTTCTTGAGGCTAGACGCTGCGCTGATGTAGTCGGCTGTCGCGTCTGGCGTATAGGTGCCGTTTGAGTTGAGCCCTGCGCCTGTCTCAATCGCGTTGATCTCTGTCTGCGCTGCGCTGATCGCGTCAGCGTTGATCTTAATCTGATCATCAAGGAGGCTGTCAGCGTTCTTAAGGCTAGACGCTGCGCTGATGTAGTCAGCACCTGCATCTGGCGTATAGGTGCCGTTGCTGTTGAGCCCTGCGCCTGTCTCGATTGCGTTGATCTCTGTTTGAGCGGAGCTGATGTCACCCTCATTGGTGGTGACGCGACCATCGAGCGCGCTAATGTCACCCTCGTTGGTAGTCACGCGCCCCTCAAGCGTGGTGAGGTCTGCATCAGTCGCAACACCTGACACATCGCTTGTGGTGAGCGCAGCGTTGATCCACGCGCTCCCATCATACTTGAGAACCTCGCCAGAGGCTTGTGAGGTAATGGTCACATCAGTCAGATCGTTGAGCTCTGCGACCTGCTCTGTATTGTCGATCTTGTCGATCTTGGCGTTGTCAATCGTGCCACCCATATCATCATTGATGATGAGGTGGTCATTGATCTCCCAATCTTGACCATAGCGAGAGCCCGCAGCGCTGATCTTATAGAAGTCACCTTGAAGCGCGTTGCTGAGGTCAGGCACTGCATTGACTGCATCCCACAGCCCTTTGTATGTCAGCCCGCCTGTGATGCCACCAATCTCAGCCTGCAGACCTGCGGGAGTGACTGCGATGGCTTCGCTCGAGCCCGCTGCCTCAGCGATGGTGGCGAGGCGCACCTTGCCTTTGGTGGTTGTGGTCGCGTCAGGTACAGATGCACCACCGCCTAAGACTGAAGCTGTTCTAATCGTGATAGCCATGAGCGCGCCCCTTAAAAGTCAAAGCCAGCGATAACGTAGAGACTATCAAGATCAGCAGGCTTCTTCACGCTGATCGTGGTGACCTCTGCTGTGAGGGTGCCAATGTCATCGCTGTGGAGCGAGTAAGGCAAGATGGGAAGCTCGTTGTCTGTCGTGTCGTCTGCTGCCACGCGCGCGCGATACTTGACGTAGGCCACCCCATCGAGGCTGAGATTGACCACACCGATCCAAGCGAACTTATAGCCAGAGGCTAGAGCCTCACCGGTCGCTGAGTCTTTAAAGTCAGCGCTGGAGAGGTCTTGCCAATCGGCAGTCCCTAAGCTGAGATCACACATGGCCCTAAAGGAGCCCGCCTTGATTGGGTTGGTAATGTTTAAGCCTGACATATCAGCGCTCCTCAAAGTCCTCGGGTAAAAGTCGATAGATATGGGCGATGCAGTCCACATCGCGCTCACGCTTGATAACGCCCTCAATGCGACCCTCAGGGCCCATGCCATGAGCGTTACCCTCGATGGTAGGGAATAAGCCAAGCTCGTTGGGCTCACCTACGCAGAGGGTGATGTGATTGCCTTGGATGGGCTTATGGGTCTCGTCTGTGTAAACCACAACGATGTCACCGGGCTGAGGCTTCTCCCCATCGCGCAGGCGAGCAGAGCGCCCCCATTGATCCCAAAGCCGATAGCATGAAGGGAGCACCTTCTTGCGAAGCGCAGCGTGGAGAGCTCGACCATAGGCAAACGCCACGAACGCACCACACCAAGAGAATTGACCATTCTTGATGTAGTCACTCTCCCAAGTCCAACCAAGACCATCTTGGCTCTTGATGTAAGCACTGATGCGCTGATAGTCGCCCTTATACTCTGGCTCTGTGACGTTGCGCGTCCATTCAACCTCAGCGCGCTTGATCGCCTCGAGCGCTCGCTCAGTCGGATAGACTGTGCGCTCAAGAGGCTGATGACCTGCCACCGCTGCTTGGAGGTCGAGGCTCATCTGACCGATAGACCTCTTTAAACGCCTCACCTCATGGTCGAGCGCGTCAACCTTTTGGTGGGCAGTCTTAAGGTCTTCATGAAGCTCAGCTTTTGTCTTGCTCATGCATACTCCTGCGCCTCTGTGCTAGACCCTAGCACAGGCGGGGAAGTGTTGGAAGCGAGATAAGCATCAGCCTTATGTGATGCGCTCGCGCTTGTGTAAATGGTTGGCTCGATGGTGCCACCTGCCGAGGTGATACCATGAGCAGAGGTAAAAAAGAGGATATTTGCAAAGATGCTCTCGATGACAAGCCCTGTTATGGCGTTATCCTCATCACCCTCTGGCAGATAGTCCACCACATCACCCACGTTGAAGAAGCTCACGTCTGTCGCGTCTGCTGTGTAGTCGTCACCATAGATCGCCACAGAGTTTGAGGTGTAGGTGGCCACCCTCGCTGATGCGTTCCACCTCACAGGCTTTACGCCTAGCGCGATGAGCTCCAGCTCTGCGCCCTCGCGCATAAGGTCCTGGCGAATAGAGCGTACCATGCCAACCTCACCGCTCACGCCATAAGCGTCACCATAGCCCTTGAGCAGAGGTGAGCTGACCGAGACATAAGAGCCCACGTCAAGCGTCATGCTCTTACCTGTGCCGACAGCCCCGCGCCATGCTCTGATAGGGTTGGAGAGCAAGCGCCATAAGCGAGCCATGACAGGTAAGAAGGCTCCTGTTACATCACCCACAGCGCCACCGAGGTCACGCGAGGTGAGCGCATAGAGATCAAGCTCAATCTTGGCGCTCTCGCCACCATAACGATTGATCGCCTCTTGGTTGTTGAAGGTGGCCTCAGTGATGAACTTTTGCTCATCAATCGACCAGTTCCAACGCGCTTTGACCTGCGTCACAATGTCCTCATAGATCGACCACGTTGGTGGCTGATCAGAGAGCCAATCGCCCGCCTCGATGGTGGCGCTCACATCAGAGGCAATCTCAAGACCCATTGGGCGCAGCGTGAGCAAGCTCTTACCTGTGGAGCTCCTCGCCATGACGAGCGCGCAGCCCATCAGCTTGAGGATGTCCTCGAGCACATCTCTCATGTTGACACCCTCACCGCTAATCTCGCCTGTGAACAGGAAGGGTGAGACTGAGCCATAGCTCATGAAGCTCTGCTCATCGATGTCGGCTGAGCTGATACCTAAGCCCACCGAGTAAAGGTCATAATCTCCGTTCTTCTGAAAGCCCCCACCACTCTCAAGGAGCTTTAAAAGCACATCGCTTGGGCTCTCACGATTGAAGCGAGCGCCACCAAATATCTCGCAGCGCTCAGCGTCTAAGCCATCCCAATCACCAAAGCTCTCTACCTCAGACCAATCTTGACCTGGCGCGAGGTGGATGATGTAGCCAATAATCGAGCCCTCATAAGACGCTGAGGTTTGATGTGTCGCTTTGAGCCATTGAGTGCGAGCCTCGCCACTCGATGATGTATATCTGACTTGAATGTCATAGAGAGTGCCTGTGCTGACTGTCGGCAGACCAATCGCATCCTCCACCAAGATCGTCAGCTCTTGCCTCTGGTAGAACGCTCGCGCCACCCCGCCAATTTCAACCGACCGAGAGAGAGCGTCTCTGTTTTCAGGTAGATCAATGACGCGAGTATATGATCTACGCTCAGCAGGTGGGCGCACCCTCTCAGCAGGTGGGCGCAGATCGATGGGATACCACAAGCGAAGATAGCGCTTCAGAGGGTCAACAGGCCATTGGGTGTTGGTGTCGTATGCCCAACGCTTGGGCTCATAAGTAGAGCCATCAATCTCAACCCTGCGAAGGGTGCCAGAGGTCAAGACAAGCTGAGGCTTAACGCCTCGCGGGTTGACTGTCGGTGTGACCTCCACAACGCTGTCACGCCTCAAAGTCCAATTAGCCCAAGCGCCCTCACCACCCTGCTCATTGGTGGCAGCGTTAGCCTCAAGCTCTGTTCTGATCACCGAGGGCCAAGGCTTCACCTCACCTAGACCAAGCCTAATCTGTTTAACCTCTGGCTCTGTGTTAGTCCTCAGTCCATAGAACTCTTGCTCAGCAGTCGCTGACAGAGATGAGCTCTTGGTGGTGTCATAAGTACCATAGAGTGTTCCTGAGTTGGTCGGATAGACAGTCACCTCATCCCCTTGCAGTCGAGGGTAGCGAGGGTGAGCCTTCTCTAAGCCGAGGTCATAGCCATCGTTGAGGGCAGGGTCATACATCTCAAGCAGGTGAGCTTGGGTGCGGAAATACTCGAAGGTGCCTGCCACCGGGTCAAGCGTTGATCGGTCTATCCAATACTCAGGACCTCCACCCTTGATCATCAGCGCCCACTCAAGCCAAGACGCTCGGAAGCCATTGAAATAATGGAAGTCTTGGACAAGCTTTGTGGACTTGCTCACCTTATCTGCGATGGTCGTATCAATCAGCGCGCTGATAGGTAAGAGGCTGAGTGTCACCTCGCCACCCTGCTCAACGATTGGGGAGCTCTCGATGAAGCCATTCATGACCTCAACGAAGTCACTCAGCCCACCTCCTGCATATTGCTGCCCTATCCACAGGCGAGCCCTGCGACCCCTAAAGGTGGTGATCGCTGAGCTGATCTCAGGCACGTTGGAGCCCCAATCAGATTGGCGATGATCTTGCCTCTGTGAGCCCCCCACAGCGCGAGCTGTATATGTGAAGACGCGACCTGTTGTCTGGGAGAGAGCAGACACTCTAAAGCTCTCAGCGCCCATGTGCATGATGCGTGGATAAGTGAGCTGACCTCTCGCATCCACATCAATGCGGATAATACCTGTGTCGTCCTCATAGGGCACATCGCCAACGAGCTGAGCATGAAACACATCAGAGGCTCTAGCTCCGCAGCGCCCAAAGATAACAGCAGGGTCATGCTCATCTCCTCGCGCTCGGTCACTCGCCAACGTCACGCTGAGGGAGCTGTATTGAGCGATGCCCCCGCTTGGGTCGATAGAGCCAGCGAACGCGCCCACGTCAATGATTGAGGCTCGGTTGACGTAGCTGATCCCATCAGCCACCTCGCTATCCATGTTGGAGGCGCTTGGGTCGATAGGGTGTGAGGTGTAGCGCGTGGTGAGTCCTGCCACCTCGAGCACGAACACGCGCTGAGCGCGATCATCTGTGATGCTCATCATGCCTCCTTGTAGATGTCAAACACGTTGACTGCGAGCACTCGACAATTCTCAGCCTGTACGCACAAGAGCAGCACCTCACCTCGGTTAGCCTGTGGCACATAGAGAGGGCGAGGCTCAGTGAAAGTGCTCAGCCCACCAGAAGGGAAGGCATAAGGTTGAGCGCCTGTGTGAGTCCTGTGAACTCCTGTGCCTGAGCCTTGCCTGGCGCTGACGAGATCATAAGGAGCTTGAAACTTGATGCCCTCATCGATCTTGGTGCCAAGAGGCGTGGTGGTGCCGAGAGTGTAAAGCTCAATGGTGACCTGTGGCACATAGCCCTCTTGATTAGTAGGGCCATACACAAGCTCAATGGCGAGCCACTCTGTGGTGGGCATGGTGCCAATGAGAAGGTCTATATCTTCGCTTTGCCCCTTCTCCAATGAGTGCCCATGAGCAGTGTTGAGCTGCGCCTCAGTGTAAACAGGCCCCACCCAATAAAGAAGCTGCCATGTTGTTCGGCTGACATGATAGTTGGCTAGAGCCCTATACTTGACCCCCTGCAGCTGCTTGAGCGCGAGAGCGAGCGAGGAGGCTTGAGCGCCCATAACCATCTGCCCATTATAAAATGAGCTCTCAGATGGAAGTCTTTGAAAGTTGGTAGGCGTAGTCATCACACTCCCCAAACGCAGAGGGCTTTAACTTTAGGCAAGTTAGGGCTCGCATAAGTGTTTAAAGATGCGAGGACAGAGAGGTTGATAGGGTCATTGTCAGGGCCTACTCGATAGATGTTCAAGCTGAGCGCTCTTGACATCGCCTCATCTCTGTCAATCAACACGCGCACAGTCTCAACGTGCCAACCGTTAGCGCTGACCTCAATCTCAGAGCCAAGCACAAAGTAAGAGACTGAGTACCCTGCTGGTAAATCGTCAATCAGCAGCGCCACGTTGATCTCATAGGTGTCTCCTAAGACAGCCTCGGTGGGGATATGGATAGGCGCTGACAAGACATCAATGTCACCTATGCCGAGATATTTAGGAGGCGCAGGATCATCTATGCTTGTTGGGGCGCTGTCGAGGTTCTGAACACCAGACCATGTGAGATAGACCACAGGGCGCTTGCGTAGGAGCTCCACGTTGTTGCGAGCGTTGACCCCCCACCTTGAGCTGAGCGGGTAGTCGTTCCCCACGCGATTGATGCCGAAGGGAATAAACTTGTCAGTGAGCCTATAGCGCGCCCCCGCTGTCACAGGCGAGAGCAGAGGCACCCATCGCGCCATGATGCTTTGGATCTCGTGGCGAGAGGTCGTATCAGTCGTGTGAGCGACCTTCATGGTGAGGGTTAGATACTCGTCAGTAGGTGTGCCTAAGATCAAGCTCAGTCTTACAAGGTGAGGCCCTGCACCTGTCGAGCTGACCTCATCGGTGACCTGCGCTGTGGTCGCTCCCTCGAGCTCAAGCCTTATGGTGCCTGAGCCCTTAGCGATAACGATAACCTCAAGCTCATAGTGATCGTTACTGATAACAGGCAGAACCCACTCAGCCATCTCAACAAGCGTGGTGCCCTTCTGCACAAACTGACCCTCTGCCCAAGCTTGGCTGAGCGCGTTGGTGGTCGAGCCATAATGCCAGAGATAATTCATGGTCTCGCTCATGCGAGTGACAGCGCCCTCACCGATGGGGAGCCCCGCCACAACAGTCGTCTCATCAGCGAGCAGAGGTGGTGTTGAAAAGCTGTTGCTCATAGGTGATCAAGCCTCATCGATACAGGCACACGCCTCTTGAGCGCGCCAAAGCTCAGGTCATAAGAGGCGCTTGTGAGCGTGGCTCTGATGCGCCCCACATCTCCGTTATCCTCTGAGGTATAAAGCAGGTCATAAGCGAGCTGATTCTCATCAACCTCTGCCGAGGTCAGAGCGCGCCTGCTGTCACCCCAACCTTGATAGAAGGTGCAGCGCTCACCATTGGGAACATAAGGCACGAAGCGATCAGTGAAGTGCCTGTATAGGTCGCGTTGATCAAGCAGAGCGTCAAGGTCAAAGCTGAGCTGGCTCTGCCGATAGACCCCCACATGGTTGCTTGTGTAAGCCCCGCTGATTAAGCGCCTGCTCTGCGTGACCGCCTCGACCACAAGGTGATGGTCTTGGAAGGGTCGAGAAGGGAACAGCGCGCCAGGTAAAGGGTGCTCTGCTGTGAGGGTGACTGTGTTGACTGCGCCATCTCCGTTGATCACACCCACCTCGAGCCCACTAAAGCCGAGGCGAGCGCGGAAGGTGTCGCTGAGCCAAGTGAAGGAGCTCGCATCATCGAGATACCACACCTCAACGTGACCCTCATCATTGAGCACAAAGCGCACCTCTTTGCTCGCGCCTGTCCTCACCACAGCCTCAAGGCAGTCGGTAGGGTTGAGCGCGTCAGCATCATCGACTGTGCCACGCTCACGCATAGCGACCACCACATCTTGAGCAGCCCAAGGCTGATCTGCTGTTGAGGGCCATGTGAACGTGGTCGGTGGAAGCTGACCATCGCTGATCAAGTAGCGCTCGCCACGATAGACACCACGCGCCCAATCAAGCTCACCCTCAACGCTGTAGTCACCGAGGTCAAAGGTGGCAGACTGCGAGCCTAAGCCGAGAGGGTCAGCGCCAATAGGCGAGATGATAAAGTCTTCATCAGAAGTGATCTTGAGGCGATCATCCTCAGTCAGCTCAAGGCTCCATGTGGTGCCGAAGGTAGAGGCATCTTGGAGCGCAGAGCCAAGCGAGCCGATAGCGCCAGAGATTGAGGAGCTCCCCACACCTCGACCATTGAGGAAGAACAGAGCATCCTCATACACACCTTCACCTAGACCATAGGTGGGGAGCGTGATGGTCTCGCCATCATACTCAATGACATCAGCGCCAGACCATTGGCGAGCATCGAAGGCACCCAAGAGCGCGAAGTTGGGAGCAGGTTGATTCAACGGCATATTAACCTCTCATCATCACAGGGCGCACAGCGCCTCGCCTTGGTCGATTGAACACAGTAGCCACGCGATCAGCGAGAGCCTCCTCAGCTGCGCGCCTTGTGTCATAGATCACAGCCCCACCAAAGTTGATGTTAAACACCATGCTCTCAGTCTCAGCGCTTTGGCGTTGAGGCGCAGGAGCTGACAGCGCTGACCCACTCGGTGAGGCTGTGCCTGTTGCACCACCACCACCACCACCAAGAGCTGATGATGCGCCCTTGGCGAGCAAGGCAGCAGAGCCAAAGAGCGCAGCAGACTTGAAGTGAACAGCAGCATCCACAGGGTTGAGCAAAAGCGCAGCTGTTCCCTTGGCGAGCTCCATCAAAGCTTGTATCCCCGCCTCCATCGCAAGAGACTTAGTCACCTTGGCGATGCTCTCCTCAAAGTTCTCACCGAACATCAGCGCGCCCACGCTCGCTTGGGCAAAGCCCTTGCCATAATCATCGATGAGCTTCTCAGCCACCTCCTGCATCTTAGCTGCTGACTTTTGCTCAAGTCCTGCCCGCTCGAGGCCATAGCGCCTTTGAAGCTCGGTGCGCTTCATCTGATTATCTTCAGCGAGCGCCAGCTCTTTGTCATACTTGACCTGCAGTAAAGCGAGCTCACGCTCTCTCTCATCTCTGATCATCGAGGCGTTAAACTCGGCAGTCTCAAAGCGGAAGTCTCTGAGCGCCTGCGCTGCCTCCTTCTCTCTGGCGAGGCGAGCATCAAGCGCTGCCACATCTCGGTCAAGCTCTGCCTCTTGAATCTTGCGAACCTCGAGCCTGTATTGAGTCTCCACGATAGCGCGCTTGGTCGCGTCATCCTTGGCGAGTTGCAGCCCGGTGTCATATCGCTCACGCGCCAACGCTAAGAGCTGTGCATCGCCCTCGAGGGTGTATTGGATCTGAAGCTGTCGAAGCTGTGATTCTTGAGCAAGGCGTTGCTTGGCTAGAGCTTCTTCAGCCTTAGCTTGAGCGAGGCGCTGAGCTCTCTCTGCCTTCATCTGAGTGATGCGCTTCTCTCTGCTTTTACGAATAACCTCATCCATCTGATGAGATTCATGCTTGGCTTTGGTCTCATCCTCAATCGCTTCTACCTGGCGCTTGAGCTGATCCCTTATCTCTTTGAGTGCCTTGAGGTCTGTTGCATCATCTGCTTGGTCGATCTTGCGCTGAACAGCGCGCCTCTCAACCACCGCCTGAAGCTTTTGAAGCTGGATTATCTCCTCATCTCTTACGCCCATCTCAGCCTGCATGATGTCGAGCGCCTTCTTGCGCTCAGCATACTCAAGAGCCTTGGCTTTGACGTTATCGTAAGTGTTCTCCTCGGCAGCCTTTTCAAGCTTGGCAGCCTCGGCAAGCTGAAGGCTCACCTGCTCTTGTACCTGTCGCAGCTTATCCATCTCAGCCGCGAGCTGCTTCGTTGTCTCTTTTAGTGCTTTCTCAGCACGAGCTTGTGCCTTTGCTGCATCAACAGCACTCTGAAAAGCGTCCGAAGAATCTTTAATGCCTTTGTTATAAAGCTGCTGTTGCTTAGCAACCTCTGCAGTCAAGTCTCTGTTTTTAAAGTAAACCTTATTGAGCTTCTCGATGCGCTTTTGAAGTTGCTCTTTAGCCACTTGGCTATCAAGCACATTGTTCATCAGCTTCTCAAGCTCTTTACCAGCGAGCACAACCCCGCCCTCAGCGAGCGCCTCAAGCTTACTCTCGAGATCAGCAGCAGCTGCTGCCATCGCTTCTTTGCGATTGGCGAGCTCCTCCTCAAGACCGCTGAGCTTCATGAAGGCTTCATAGCCAAGCGCGAGAGCGCCAATCAATGCACCGATTGGGCCGATGAGAGCTGAGATCCCCGCGCCTCCTACAGCCACATCTTTGATCGCTCCAGCCATGCCTTCAAAGGCACCGATAGATTCACCGACAGCATCAGAGACAGATGAAAGCCCTTCACCTAGCTCCTCGTTAGTCTTGCCAACAAGGTCACCCACACCCTTGAAACTCTCGCCTATGCCCTCGGCTCCCTGCTTGACCTTATCAAGACCTTTTAGAGTCTCATCTTGCCCAACGAGCTCGACCTCAATCTCAATGGTATTCTCAGCCATTACGAGCCTCCTGCATCATCTGCTCTTGCTTGCGAGCGAGCATATCTTCTGTGTTCGAGTGTAGCACATCGAGCGCCTCCACTATTGCACAGGAAGGGTTAGGAAACACAGCATCAATCGAGCCTAAGCCTTGACGCTGGCGATAATAAGCGCTGATCACAGAGGCGAGCCTGTTAGCGTCAGCGATGGGGCAGTGCCTCACCTCTAGGTCAGAGAAGGTGGCCCCGCTGTTAGGCGCTACTCGATAGCCAGGCACAAACAGCCCAAGCTCATCGCGTTGAGCCATAGGTAAGCCCTGCTGAAAGGGCCCGCCACAGTTGCCACGCAAACGCCTCAGCGAAGGCTTAGCCTTACACTGATCACAGCTCCAACCTCTGCCTCCACTATTCCCCAACCATACAGAGGAGGCGAGCGCTATTTTCCCCGCAAGCCCAAGAGGCTGATGCGTTGAATATGCTGCACAAGCTCACTGATCACAGCGAGGCGATGAGACTCTGGCTTGATTGCATCAACGCGACCCTCAGCAGGCTCACCATCAATCTTGATGAGAGAGGCGCGCACCATCTCCACAAAGACTTGATTGAGGTAGTGCTGATACATGGCGAGCGCCTCGCGCTCATCCTCAGAGAGCTCATGGTGCCAACGCGCCTTAGCCTTGAGGTCATCAGGAGCCTCAACCCAAAGCATCCTGCCAAGCTCAGAGCGCGTGTAAGCTCCTGCCTTGACCTCGGCTTGCTCACGCTCAGAGGGCGAGAGAGCCTTGAGCGTAAATAGAGTAGCGCCCTCATAAGCCTCAAGCTCTGTCACGTCACCTGTCTCCATATAGGCGCGCCACTGCTCAGGGCTCGCCTTGACGCTTGGGTCAACACTGACCACCACGTCAATCGTCATGTCTGCCGAAGGCATGAATGAGAGCGCCATCTCTTACACCCCCAACGCGATGCGAACAGGGCTGTTACCAGCACCGCTCTCGCTCACGTCACCACCGAAGCGTGAAGCCTTATAGGTGAGCTGTTGGCGCACGATGTCATTACCGCCAACCTCATACTTGGAAGCGTCACCGGTGAGGTAAGCTGCGGGGATCATCACAGCAGCGCCAAGACCATCACCGATAGGGCCCATGCCNACCAAGACTTGACGAAGCTGGCGATTGAAGAAGTCGCTATTGAGTGAGCTGTTGGCTGTGCTCAAGGTGAGGCTCAGCTCAACATCTACATCGGTGATCTCCATGTCAGACATGGCGAGCAAGCTGTTGCTGTGACCCAAAGGCGTGAGGGTGTTGGTGATGGTGAAGCTGAAGTCCTCAACATCGAGCGCCACGCGACCGAGGGTGTCACCGGTGGTGGCGTTGGTGAGCGAGGTGGGCGCAGCGTCAGAGACCACCACATAGGAGCCTCGGAAGAAGGCAGGAGCTCCTGAGTTGTAGGTGGGCTCAATAGGGCCACAGCGTTCCATGATCATCTTGGATAAGCGCTGCTTGATATGTGAGGTCAGCCATCACGCGCCCATTGTCGAGGCTGAGAGCGAGGCTCTCAAGCACACAGCCATAAGCGAATGAACGGAAGTTGACCCCATCCACTCGGAAGCTGAGGCTGTGAGTGCGATCACCAAGTACAGAGCGTGAGCCAGGGAACCANGTTTGCATGAGGCGCATGGTGGGTGTGCCTGTAAAGCCAGCGCTAAAGGCAGGGCTCACAGTTACGTCACCGCTGACATCATTGTCAGTTACCGCGCTGTACTCTGCGCGACCATTAAGCTCAGCGCCAAGAATAGCGCCCACAGCATAATTGGTGGATGTGGTGGTGGGTGTGAAGGTGTTGACATCAGAGACACTGCTGACAGGATCAAGGGAGACACTGTGTTTAGCAGTAAGGAGACCTGCGCCAAGCAGATAACCAAGATAGTTGGTGTCATAGTTGTTGGCTTCACTCCCAATCGTGGTGAGGTCAAGGCGAAGGCTGATCTGACCTGTGCGCCTCTGCACTCGAGCGCCAGAGCTCCACACAGTGTCAGGCTCAGGAGGCAGACCATAGGAGCCATCGCGAGCATCATTGCGCTCGCTGACCACAGGGTCACCATAAACCACGATGGGGTCACGCTCGCATGGGATAGAGGTATAGGTGAGCCCACTGTTGTCAGGCAGACCTGTTGACGCGCTGAGTGAGCCAAAGGCGCTCTCCACAGCCACACTGAGGGAACGATGAGTGACGCTCATAATGCCTCCAAGTAAAGTAGATCAAAGGGAAAGTTTAAGATCATGCTGACCTGCTCTGTGGTTGGATCAAGAGCGGGCTCTGTCGATGGCTCACCTGGGATAACTGAGATGATGCCTGTGTTGGCGAGGTCATAGCTTGGGCCCTTCAAGGTGAGCAAGAGGGCGCTAGCATCCTCTGCCACCATGCGCTCCATATACCTGCGCTCGCCTACCTCATACTTAACACGCAAGAGCACGTTGGCTCGTCTGCGCCCGCTGAGACCTGCAGCGCCATCATCAATGGCGAAGCCGTTAAGCCTCATCTCAAAGAAGCGCGTGGTGTGTTGGTGAGCCTCAAGAGGGCTTGTGCGCCCATCAATGTCGATAGACACGAAGCCATGATAAACGTCAGTCTTTGGCGTGATCGCCTCGATCTGACCTGCTAGGTGGTCGAGAGCTGCTGAGATACCTTGGCTCATCGCTGACCTCTCCTCTTGAGCTTCTGCATCAGCTCATGTTCAACGGCTGAGACTAGCATATTCACGTCTTGAGCAGATAGCCCTAAGAACTCGCGCTCAGCGTTGACTGCATAGGCGTAGTGCCTCACATGAGGTGTCATGCCGAGGATAAAGCGCTTGTCGTCAGCGTGAAGCACCACAAGGTTGTTGAGCATGATGCCAGAGGCCACCAAGTCAACGAGCGCAGACGAGCCCGCGCCACGCCTTCTGCTGTCCTGCTTGTATTGCTGATAACCACCTGCGTAAAAGATGCTGCGCCCTGTGCGTGACAAGCGCCCACCTTTAGGCTTGAGGCGAGCGCCTCTAAAGGCCACATAAATGGGGCGTGTTGAGTATGCCTTGAAGGGTTGGCCATTAGCGTCAAGTCCCTTGCCTGTCCTCAGCTTAATAGCTGCGACAGTATTGGCAGCGAGGCGCGCGCTATCCTTCGCAGTCCACAGCGAGTTAGGCAGGTTGAGCCTTACTGTTGCAGGCATGGCTTAGTGCCTCATCGCCCGCGCTGGCGTGAAGGTGCTGTCATAAGCAGTCTTGGTGTAGGTGCGCCAAGAGGCTCGCAAGTCTCTAGCGCTCCCGCCTGTCTTGGCTTGGTTGATCTCGCCCTCATCAACGATGTTGTCACCATCGCGATCAATCGCCACAGACCTCAGCGCGATCTGCATGAGCTCATCACAGCGCTCCCTCATCGCGTTGGCTGTGTCGAGCTGACCTGCCATCTCATAGACACGCGCTGCTGTGCAGTAGGCGTGAGCGTTACGGAAGCTCTGAGCGTTGAACACCTCATCCTCGGTGAGCTCCTCATCGCGCAGATGGTCTCTGATATGCAGAGCGATCTCCTCGAGCGCAGCGTTAACTTGTGGCGCATAGCTCGTCTGTCTGCGTGGGACCATGTCAGCGAGCTGAGGGAACATATCGACCAGGCCATCATGATCAAGCGAGGTATCGAAGGGTCGAGGCGTGACCTTGAGCAGACCCTTCTCGACCTTGCGCGCTACACCCTGCCCTAAGTCGATCACATACTCTACTTGCCAAGGATAATAGCCCGCCTCATCAGTCACGGCTGTTGGCACTGAGGCATAGTACATGGCGAAGACCAAAGAGGCTGCGCTCGATGTATCAACCTCTCTAGGCAGAGGGTCAGCGAGCACCGCTGTATTATCGACCATGCGCGCCACGCTCACAGGGTAAATCATATCCCCATTGGTGATGAGGTAAGCCTTGCTCTGATCAGCTTGGAGCCCGGTGGCTTGAGCATCCACAGTCAAGGTGCGCCTATCGTTAGAGATGGAGCTCACCGAGGCGTTGGCTCTCGTCTGCGTCATGGTGAGGCTTGATGCTGTGCCGTTGCGATACACCTTGAAGGTGGGCGCTGAGGTCAAGGGAGCTGGAGCGATCCACTCAAAGAGGTGGCTTTGTCCTGTCACTAGCTTGATCATGCTCATGCTCCTGCGTTGGCTTTGGATATGTCTTGAGCTGTCGCTCGCTTCAAGTTCGCGGCTGCCACAAAGCCCTCAGTCACAGGGCTCCATGAGTGTCGGCAGTTATACCCGCCACCGCTTGTTTTGACAGGTAAACCCTGCCCATTGTTCAAGCGCCTCATCTGCTTCTCATCAACAACGAGATCGATGAGCGCTCGACAGAAGCCTCGCGTTATTCCATCGCGTGGCCCTGTGTAGAGATAGAGGTCGAGCCCCGCATCATCAGCAAGCTGAGCAGTCACAGCGCGCCCATGTTGAGAGAGCTTTGTTCTGACCTCGGTGAGCTGTCTGCCCTCGCTCTGCTCAAGTCGAGCAGATAGCGCAGTCATAGCTTGATTGATAGGCACGTCAACGGAGATTGCGTTGAGCGCCTCACGAACACTCTTGAGAGTGTCAGGGATGATCACGTCTTGGAACACAGCATCAGCAGCGTTGACCTGTAAGGCATCGATCTGCGCTGCGCTGATCATCTCTGGAGTGAGTCCATCATAAGTCTCTAGGATGGTCTCGATGATTGTCTTGGTGATCTCGCCTTGCTGAGTCATGAACTCATCAACAGCGAGCCCAAGCCCACCACGCAGAACGAACTCAAGGAGCTGATCGCGTGTCAGTTGGAAGAAGAACTCAGGAGAGGCGAGCGAGAGACCTGCCTTGAGGTTGGCTACGATCTCGCGCTTGGCTTTCCTGAGCGCCTTCTTCATGGCAGTCTCAGCTGCCAGCTCTGCTTCTAACTCTCTGATCTTCGCCTCAGTGAGGTCTTTGATGGCTCCTGTTTGGGTGCGCGCCTGCGCTCTGAGCTCCTCGATTGCCTTTTTATCGGCATCGATCTTCTCAGCTAGCAGGGTCGCGTGAGTCCGTCCACAAGAGCAGATCATCTATCTTAGAGGCAGTCGGTGAGCACGAAGCCGAGAGAACTGTCGATGACCTTAAAGAGGTGGCTCTCCTCGGCATAGACATAACGGCGGGTGCGGTCGAGGCTGTCGTACTGACCTGCCACCATGCCACCGAACTCGAAGTTCATAGCAGCGACAGGCATGGCCTTCACGCCACCGCTCTTCTGCACGATAGCGTCAGCGCCATGAAGGATACCCATGAAGAGCGTGTCAGCAGTCCAGATGTAGCCCTCAGAGCTAGACGCGCCAGGCACAGCAGTGTCTTGACGAGCCTCACCCACCATGATGTTGGGGATGCCGAGCACGTCACGAAGCACAGCCTTCACAGCCTCATCAGAGAGGATCATGTTGCCAGAGGCGATGCCCGCTGAAGCTGAACCGACAAAGCCACGCACCTCAGGGTTGCGAGCCATAGTGCGGAACAGGTCACGACCAATCACGAGGCTGTCAGGGTTGATGCCATGCGCGTTAGCGAACAGCACATCCTTGAGCTCATGGAGGTAGGTGAGAGGCTCAGCGCCCGCAGCGTTGAACTTGCCACCGAACTGATTGGTAGAGGTCTCGGTGTTGAAGTTGCTACCTGTAAAGAGAAGATCAGCAGCGCGCTTCTCCTTGGCGAGCTTCATGACGCGAGCGACCTTCTTAGCGATGCGAGCCTCCTCTGAGCCAGGATACTGCGAGTCGAGGATATCCTCCATCGCGATGCTGTCCTGAGCAGAGTAGATCAAGCTCTTGAAGGTGGTGCTTGAGCGATCAAAGCCACCGATGTTGGCGCGAGCTGCACCGGGTGCGCGCTCAAGGTCGAGACCTGAGCCTGCGCCCATAAAGTTGCGGGTCTCCTCGAGGAGCAAGGTGCCTGAGCGCTCAGGAGTCTTAACGGTCTCAAAGAGGCTGTCAGCGATGAGCTGACTATCACTAGGAACCGCCTCAACGACTAAACTGCTGAGGATCTCATCAACGGGATGCAGATTGCTGTATGAACTAGCCATGGATCACCTCCTATTAGGCGTTGGGCAAGATGGGGCCGTGGAAGAAGACCAAGATCTGCTCGTTGGCAGATGCACCGATCTGATTGACGTTGGGGAGGAAGCGAGCGATGGGGTAGTCACCGCTTGTATCGCCAGCCACAACAGCGCCTGCCGTGGTCACAGCGAGGCGGGGAGTATCGGTGAGAGCGATGGTGCCACCTGCGATAGCGCGAGAGGTGCCATGCACGAGCACCTCAACAGCGTCACCCGCAGCGCAACCACGCTGAGCAATACCGACAACGAGATCAGAGGTGGCATNGGTAGCCACAGCGACCTTGCCNGCNGNNGTGAGAGCGACCACAGCGAACTCGGTGATGGCACCCGCTGCGACAAAGGATTTAACAATGTTCTGCGTATTCATGGATTAACCTCCGAACGCTGAGAGATAGTCTTGGGGGTGCTGCTCTCGGAAGAGATTGAGCGCAGCCTCAAAGGAGATGGACTTATCAGAGGCGAGAGCCTTGACGCGATCAACGAGCTTGGCCTTGGTGAGCTCCTCGCCTGATGCGCCATGACCAACCTCATTGAGAGGCACAGCGAACCCTGCAGGGCGCTCGCTGAACATTGACCAAAAGACAGGCTGTGAAGTGCGCTGATCCCACGCTGCCTCAACAGCAGGTTGCTCAGCAGGTGCGACCTTGCCCTCACGCAGAAGCGCGCTAACAGCCTCACGCCTCTCGACTGCGAGCTTCTCAGCCTCGATCTTGCCAAGGCGCTCGCTGAGCTGAGTATTCACAGCGCGGAGCTTGTTGATCTCGCTGAGGAGAGTAGCCTCGCTCATGGCTTGCACAGCAGGAGGAGACACCTCTTTGGGCTCATCGGTGGGCTCCTCAGAAGGATCCTCGCTGAGCTTGTTCTTCTTGAGCTCATCCTCAGACTTGTAGCCCATCTTCTCAGACTCGGGCTCCTCATCCTTCTTGGGCTCCTCAGCCATCTCCTCAGCTGACATCTCGCCAGCCATGGAAGCCTCTGAGTCCTCCATCATATCTTTGATCTTCTGCTCAAGCTCTTTGACCATAGCGTCTTTAGCAGCGAGCGCAGACTTGAGGTCATCAACGGACATATCATCCATGATTAGCTCCTTTTCGCTAAGTGTGACCCTATCAATCTTGTGATGAGACTGAGCAGGGCGTGGGGTAAGGGTGATTGCGAGGAGCTGAGCATCGCCCACCTTCTCCCCGCCATCGCGTGTGAAGATCTCGCCTTGGAGATATTCAGGGCTTGACCACAGGACACCACCTGCATCCTTGACCACCTTGAGCCCGCGCTCGTTATAGGCTGGCACTGCGTAGAGGCCATCCTCACGAAGCTCTAGGTCAACGATCATGCCGAGGGCTGACCCGCTCTCAGGTGGAGCAGGTGTGCCACCACCGAAGGGTGATGTAGCGTGTTGCCAATCAATGATCACAGGGTCAGCGTCACGCCTGTCTTGATAGACGCGCACCATCTCCTCAAGAAGCTCCCTGTCAATCTCTGCGCCAATCGCCTCGCCACTCATGCGAGAGCTGACCTGCCCAAGCGCCAAGGTCTTGAAAGCCTTGCCGAGAGTGAGGCCATCAGGCACGTCATAGGTGGCTTGAGGTGAGACTTGCATAGCCTCGCCATAAGCCCTCAAAGATGTTGTCTTATTGTCGGCTGCGTTCATCTGCTTAACAACCTTTCGCGCCCAAGCAAAGCCAGCGTCACCACCCCAACCATCCCAAGCTTGACGACCCTTGCCGTAGTCATCCCAAGTAGAGCCCTGCTTATCCACCTCATGGCGGGTGAAGTAAGCGAGCATCCTCTTGACTGTCTCTGGCGATAGGCGCTTGCCTGCGATGAGGTCACGCGCTCGAGCGATACCCACAGCAGTCATGCCACGCTGAGACTGAGGCTTCTCTGCCCTGCGCCTCAACGCTCGCTCAGCTGCCTTGCGAGCGCCTTCAGGTGGCTTGAAGTCGATGTGGCTGTACTTGTCAGGGATCGCCAAAGCGACCTCTTTCATCTTGCGCTTAAGCGTTCTCATGCTTGCGCCTCAAGATGATTGATTCTGCGAGCTTGGCAGTTGGTGAGAGGTCACGTCTGTCGTCATAACCCTTGACACCCATGAGGCGATCAACAGATGAGCGCATCGCCTCCTCTGGTAAGTCACCCGCGCCAAGCTTCTCTCTGATCATGCGCTCAAGCTCATTGTCAGGAGTGACCAAGCCAGCGAGCACAAGCTCAGGAATAACACCGAGGCTCTCAGCGAGCTCGTCAGTGTCGAGCCCTGTATGACTAAGGCGAGGGAGCTTGCTTGGATCAACACTCCCAAAGTTCCACCTGATAAGTCTGCCGATAGTGCCCGCGCCTCTGCGATCAACACCACTGACAGCGCCAGCCACAATGTCACAGAGGTTGATAGCAGCGCGCCTAAACACGCTGAGGTGAATCTCACCAACAGACCTAGCCCCTGTATCGCTGATGCCGAGGTTGGCAAACTGCGCGAGGAAGGCTTGGCTTATCTGATTGTCACACTCTTTGATAATATCAAGAGGGCCTTGAGCATATAGGTTGGGAGCTTGGGCATATACATCAAAGCTCACAGCTGGCGTGTCGATGAGATACGCTTGCTCTGCGCTGAGGAAGGCTTGAGCCTGTGCCTCTGCCTCATCGATCATCGCGTTGATGTCGCTGTCGGTGAGCCCTTGTTGCTCTGCCACCGAGCGATCCACCTTGATGCGAGGCGCAGGGATAGCCCAACGATCAGCGCCCACGCACATCATGTTGGCGATGCGCTGCTTGGTACGCCACCACCACCACACAGGGCGCAGCATACCAGAGCCCTCAAAGTTGGAGCCTGTGCGATTGAGCGTGAGGAGCAGGAGCTTGTTGGCGGGGATAGGCTCAGCAGTCTTACCCACACCAACAGTGTTTTGAAGCACACCATCTAGGTGTTGGTTATCGCGTGACAACCACCTCATGTGTGCTGAAGGCTCTCGGTCTGCGTAGTGACAAAGCCACACGCGCACCTTGCC
>JGI11705J14877_10000411_pt1 | contig 27301 bp, 22 predicted proteins | sample Etolaghawater15m_FD_14877 | JGI IMG/M metagenome (IMG submission 14877)
ATGGTCCTCTCTACGCGATGGGGGAGTCGACATTCACAGAGCATTTAAGCCTTCAGGGTGTTTCTAAAACTTTTGGAGGGATGCTTGATTTTGTTTATCAAGAAGACAAACTAGATATAGATTTGGATGCGGTATCGTTTAAACGTTTTATGTCTTTATTCCCTTATCCTATACTTTTAGATGCAGAGGCTACAGGAAAGATAAATTATAACTTTAAACAGAAGAAAATGACTGTAAAGACGGACCTTAACCATGCAAAATTCCTCTCTTCAGAAATGGTTAGCTCTATCTACAAAAAAGCCAACGTAAATATGCTTGTTGAAGAGTTTGATGACAGTACTTTAGAAGTGACCTACCAAAACAGTATGATACAAGGAAACTTAAAACTTGCAAATGACACAAGCCATTTTTCACTGACAAATACAAAACTAAATACAGATAAAAACACGATAGATGCCTACTTTGACTTTAAAATGCAAGATCAGGAATTTTCAGGCAAGGTCTATGGATCGATGGATAACCCTAAAGTCAACCTCAATATGCAAAAACTGATCCGACATAAAATGGATGAACAGATGGATTCTATGGTTGGAAAAGGAAACAGAGAAATGATGGAAAGTATGCCTATGGGTGAAACAGCAAAAGATGTCGCTTCAGGTGTTGCCGGTGGATTTATGGGAATATTTTTCTAGCCTTATTGCATAGAATTCTATTGATCAACACGATGATATCATACAGTAAAAAACAGATAAGGTCCCTTCCAAGTATGTCTACCCTTTTGAAATTTTTTCTTTTGGGTATCCTCTTTATATTTTTGGGACTTTATTATCTTTTCAATACCGCTTCAGGTGATCAACACCTGCGTAATTTTGCAAGTCATACCTTAAGTCAAAAATCTGGTTTAAATGTCGTAGTCACATCCATAGATTTAAATCAATACCCTGAAACTGTGATTAAAATGCAAATAGAAAAAAAAGCTAAAATTACACTCACAGGCACACTTACGCTTCTTTCACTTGATATGGATTATACACTCATCAGTGAATGCATTGTAACAGATATTTGTGAAATTGATGACAATATCCATGTCAATGGCCGTGTGAATGGTTCCTATTCACGTATGGTCATCCAAGGAGAGGGAGAAGCGTTAGATGGAAATGTCACTTACCATTTTATAAAATTTACCGACAAGGTAGAAGATTTAAGTCTTCTCCTGAGAAAAGTAAATTCAACTAAACTATTTACACTGATGGGCTACCATGAACTCTTCAAGGGGAAGGCAGATATCGATGTACATTTTAAATTGATGGAAAAAGACAACAGGCAAGGTTCATTTGTCTATGATGTCAAGGACAGTAACATTTCCGGGTTACCTTTTCATTTGCATGCAGAAGTAAAAATAGATGGAGTTCAGCATACCTTTCATTCACATATCTCTTCGCCTTTTATGAAACTTGATATCCAAGAAGGACACTATAATCAAGATAAAAAACTTGCCAAAGCAAACTATACCTTGGACATTCAAGACTTATCACACTTTGAACCTCTTTTAGGATATTCCTATTTAGGTCCATTTTATGCTACGGGAGAAATGCTATATAACAACCATTTGATCATTACCGGCCATTCACAATCTTTTAAGGGTATGCTCGATTATTTTTTCGAAAAAGATGGTTTGTATGTCGACTTGGATGATGTCTCTTACAAAAAATTTATGGAAATATTTCCTTTTCCATCGATGTTGAGTGCGAATGTCAGAGGCCATCTATATTATAATTTTATAGAAAAAACTTTGGTACTCAATGCAAACCTTTACCATGCAAAAGTAATACATCGCACGCTTGTAAAAAACCTTCATAGAAAATCAACTGTCAATCTTAAAAAAGAAACCTTTCAACAGAGCCGTATGGATGCAAGTTATCATGATGGTTTGTTAGTAGGAGACTTAAGACTTGAAAACAAGCAAGGTCACCTCTATTTAAATCAGTTGGCTATAGACTTTGATGAAAGCAGTATCGATACCTATTTTGATGTAAAATTGCAAGATCAGGAATTTGCAGGGGAGATTTACGGATCATTGGAAGACCCTAAAGTAAATTTACAATTACAAAAACTTATCAAATATCAAATGTCAAAACAGATGAATGACGTGATGGGAGAAGATGTAAGCAAAGCAATAAGCCAATTACCTATGGAAGGTATGGCAAAAGGGATGGCAGCTGGAGCGACTGCCTCTTTTCTAAAGGTATGTTTCTAAGAAAATAGTCTATTTACAGTCGTTCAGGCATTTCATCTTTAAATGCAATCTCTTCTGCTTTTTCGAGTATTTCCAAAGCGCCTTGGGCTATCATCTTCTGCGCAAGTGCTTCACCTAAAGTATCACAATCGCTTACTTTTGTACTAAGTTCTTTATGCATAATGTTTGTACCATCCGGATAACCAAGCATCGCTTTGATTCTAATATTTTCGCCATCTATGACTGCATTTACAGCTACTGGAGCAGAACACCCTGCACCTATTTTAGAGACAAAATCACGTTCCAGTTTTGTACAGATAAAAGCGTCTTGATCGTTTAAACTCATCGCGATTTCACGTACCCTCTCATCTGCACTCACAATTTCAATGCCTAAAGCAGCCTGTCCCATAGGAGGTATAAAAAAATCCAACTTTTCAACAAAAGGAATATCTTTCAAAAGATCAAGTCTATGCAGTCCTATATACGCAAGTATAATCGCATCATACTGCCCTTCTTTGAGCTTTCTCAGTCTTGTGTTCACATTTCCTCTAAGTTCTTTTACTTTCAAGTCAGGACGCTTTTCAAGCAATTGCATACGTCTGCGAAGACTTGTGGTTCCTACAACAGCACCCTGAGGCAGCTCATCTAAATTTTTATAGGTGTGAGAAAGCAAAACATCACTCTGATCTTGACGTGTCGTGATAGCACACAACTCTAATCCCTCTGGTATATAGGTAGGTACATCCTTAAGAGAATGGACTGCAAGGTGGGCATTGCCTGCAAGCATTTCATCTTCAAGTTCTTTAGTGAAATGTCCTTTCCCACCTATAAGTGCAAGGGGTTTGTCTAGTATCTTATCCCCTTTAGAAGTAATTTCATTCAGTTCTACGCTAATGTCAGGAAAAGATGTTTCTATTCTTTCTTTAATGTGATATGCTTGCCAAAGTGCAAGATTACTTGCTCTTGTTGCGATAATTAATTTTTCCACTGTTTACCTTATATCCATAGTCTTATGTAATGTTGACTGTTTCATTGCTCTCTTATTTTATAAGTTTTTCATACCCATTACGCATTTTATCCCACTCACCATCTATGTAAATCGTAGGTGTACCCGAAACCATCATTTTACCTGCAGCCGCTTCATCTGCTTTGATAGCTTCTTTTACTTCTTTGGCATCGAGTTGTGCTGCAGTAACACTGTAGCCTGTGTGTGATTTAACAGCTGAGAGTATCTTGGTCATATTTGTCTCTCTAGCATTGATCTGTAAAGTATAAATCTTTTCAACCACATCTATTTTACCTTCATGTTGTGCCACATGCATCACACGCGTCAAGATGTCTGAAACAGGGTGTATGCGCAGTAAAGGCAAATGATAATAATAAACTGCAATCGTTCCAGGATTTTCTTTAGATGCTTTAAAAATATCTGGTACGAGTTCTTGACAGAAAGGACACTGAGGATCAGAAAAGATCAGTATTTTATGTGTGGCATCTTTGTTACCGAAAAGTAAGTGTGCATCATCATAATAACTCTGAGGTACCGTAGGCTTAATATTATCACGGTAAGCATTGCCTGTTTTCAAATCAACCAAATGCCCTGTAATCAGTCCATCTTTGATAAACATCATTTCAGGTGCATGGATCTCTTTGTTCTGATACTCCAGATCCATTGTGGTTAACAAGATCGTCCATCCGGGCAATCTTTCGTCTGTTTTAGACTCTATCACTGTCACACCATTAACTGTCACATCAGGGTTTTTTACCACAGCTTTTTTCACATATTTGAGTAATTGCTTCGTATCAGGTTGTACATTGGCACTAAGAGCTACGGTCGCTGTGACTGTGCTCATCAATAATTTCGACATCAATGACATGTTCATCTCCTTGTTTTGTAAAATGTGTTGTTTGTTCCGGTGTTATTTTAGCCATAAATTGTAAATAAAGGGTGTAAAAAAGTGCGATAACCCCCAACAAATCACTAAATACTCCAGGGATAATCAGAAGTATTGCACCAATAAAATAAGNCATGCTTGCATTTTGAAATCTTCGTANATCAAGTTTTCCCTGTCTCATTGATTGCATATTGCCCATCATCGTTTGTGATGACTTTTGTAAAAGTACTATACCCANAGCAAAACTAAGTATGATCCATACGACAGACCAAAAGAACCCAATGGTCTCTCCGGTTTTTAAAGAGAGGTAAAGCTCTATAAAGGCAAAAGGTATAATGATAAATATCATATTAAAATCTTTCAGCCAAAAAATCAGCAATCTTATCTATAGACACTTCTTCTTTTACCATACCGTCTCTATGCATAAACTCCACCAAACCATCAGCCAATTTTTTACCAATGACCACTGCGTGAGGTACACCAATNAGTTCATAATCTTTCATCTTGGCACCAAATCTGTCTTTTCTCTCATCAAGNAACACATCCACGCCTTTATGTAACATAGTCTCATAAAGTTTTTCGCCTAAGGCTACCTGCGCATCATCTTTGATATTTGAGACGATGATCTGCAAATCAAATGGTGCAGATTCTTTGGTCCAGATGCACCCTTTATCATCATGATTTTGTTCGATAATGGCTGCGAGTAAACGGCTCACACCTATACCATATGTTCCCATGACCATAGGTTGTGATTTTCCATTGTCATCCAAGAAATTTGCTCCTAGCGGACTAGAGTACTGTGTCCCCAGTTGAAAAATATGCCCTGCTTCTATACCTTTGGTATAACGTAATGCACCACCACAACGCGTACAAACATCTCCCTCTTGGACTGCTGATATATCTGCATATGATTTTTCTTTGGCACTGAGATTCTCCATCCCTTCCAATGCACTGTCTACCACCAATGTCACTATCGTTGTTTCCTCATCCTGTTCCACAAGGTCATTGGCATTGACTGCATTACAGGCTTTGACCTCCTGCAGTTCCACAGATGCAGGTAAAGCAAAATGCACTACTTTTGTTTCCCCTTCATCATAAAGTGCCTTCATGGTAAGCACTTTTATTGGGGTCGAAGCATCGTATGATTTTGGTTTTGCTACAGCAGCTTCAATGTTTGCACCATAGTCACAGTCATCACATACCACTATCGTATCTTCGCCACTATCAGCCAATACCATAAACTCTTTACTCCCACTTCCACCGATCGCGCCAGAGTCAGCCTCCACGACCCTGAATTCTAGTCCCAGTCGTGTAAATATGGTTTTATACGTCTCTTCCATAAGCGCAAACTCTCTTTGCATATCTTCAGTCGAAGTATGAAAACTGTAGGCATCTTTCATCAAAAACTCTCGTCCACGCATAAGACCGAACCTCGGTCTTATCTCATCACGAAACTTAAGATTGATCTGATACACATTTAAGGGAAGCTGTTTATAACTTTTGACAGTTTGTCTCACAAGGTTTACCATCATCTCTTCATGTGTTGGTCCCAAAATGAAATCATTGTTCTTACGGTCCTTAAAACGCAATAACTCTTTACCGTATTTTTCCAAGCGCCCACTCTCTTCCCAGAGTGCTGCAGGAGTTACAAAAGCGAGACTTACTTCTTGACATCCTGCCTTGTCCAGCTCTTCTTTAACCACTTCACGTACTTTATCAAGTATCTTTTTACCCAAAGGTAAAAAATTATAAAGTCCGCTTCCCCCTACTGACTGTATAAACCCACCTCGTATCAAATAGATATGGCTTGCCAATGTTGCATCATTGGGTGTTTCTTTGGTAGTAGGGATTAATAATCTTGAAAATCTCACGCGTTGTATCCTTTTATATGATGATCATTTTTATACTGTTTAAGATCAATATTTTCTGTATCTATGTCAAATATTTTTTTAATTGATTCTATACAGTTTGCATTTTTCTTTTCTGTAGAAGAGTGTCTAAGATTTTGTGTAGGGTTATGTAAAAAACGTTTAAACATTTGTTCTGCCATTTTGCGCATATTGACTTCATGTTCTGCTGGGACAAAACCTTTTTTTATCGCTCTTTGCATCTCAGCCTCTATGGCTTCAGAGACATGGGCTCTCATCTGCTTAATCACAGGCTCTATGGAGAGTGTTCTAAGCCAAGTATAAAACTCCTCTTTATACTTTTCGACGATTTCAGATGCTCTGACTGCCTGTTCTTCCCTCAACGCATGGTTATCCTCAGAAATGGCCCGAAGATCATCTATTCGGAAAAGTTGTAACTTTTTCAAATCCATATCTTCTATATCTCGAGGTATCGCCATATCAAACCATAATCTTGGCAAAGCCTCATTTTCTATAAGTGCTTTTGTAACGATAGGTTCTCTGGCCGAAGTTGCTGAAAAAAGCAAACGATAACGGTTGAGATATTTTGGAAGCTTATCCATCGTAGCGGCTTTGACATTTTCACCTAAAGTATCGGCTATCAACTCTATCTTTTCCTGATCTCTACCCAGCATCACCACATCACATCCGGCTCTAAGTAAATGTTTCGTTGCCAGTATTCCCATGTCACCTGCCCCTACGACAACTGCTGTCATACCTGCCATATTGTCACCCAATAGCTTTTGTGCCTGTGCGACCGCCACAGAAGCTATAGAGATAGGATTTTGAGAAATATTTGTGGCATTACGTACTTCTGCTGCACACTTTACAGCATAAGAGATGATACGATTGAGTTTACGTCCTGCCGTGCCATTTTGATGCGAAAGTATAAATGCTTCTTTCACTTGTCCGGTGATTTGAGACTCACCTATGACCAAAGAGTCCAAAGAAGAGATCACAGAAAAAATATGTTGTACTGCATCTTCGTCATCATAACGTATGCCTGAGGATTTCACTTCATAAAAGTTCAACGCACTCTTTTGACTCATAAGCCCCAATATCGTGTGATAACTTGAAAAGTTATCACGGGTAGCCAATACTATTTCAACACGGTTACAAGTAGATATAATAAATGCTTCATGAATAAACTCGAATTCAACGAGTTGATTGAGCATATCTATCTTTTCTCCATTATTGGCAAATGCCAACTTCTCTCTCATGCCTTGGTCACAATTTTTATGGGAAAAACTCATCACTTGGTAATACATTAAAAATCCCTTTCTATCATCTGCATCGCAATATTTGAGAGTGCCTCTTCACCTTTGCTGTTCATCAGTTCTATCGCTTCGGTTATCAATACTTTGGCTTCTGCATAGCTCTTTTGTATGACTTGATGTTCTTGCATTTTCATTTTAATCCAAAGCTGCTCTTCTGTAGAAAGTTTTTTGGCATGCAGCGATTTCAACTTCGCCTTTTCATCATTTTTTAACTGTACATAAAGGTACATATAGGGAAGTGTCGTTTTCCCCTCTTCAAAGTCATGTAATGCGGGTTTACCCAATGTATCTGCATCCGCTGTGATATCGAGCAGATCATCTATCATTTGAAATGCGATACCGAGGTTTCTACCATATGTCATATAATCTTCTTTGGACTTACCGGCTAACAATGCTGCTGCACCAGCACTCGCTTCCATCAGTGAAGCTGTTTTTTGGTAGATCATCTCAAGATAGACTTTTTTATCTAAGTTAAATGTTTTAGAAAGAGCAACATCTTTAAGCTCTCCGAGACTCAGTTGCACCACCGCATTTGAGATGACTTTGGCAACATCCGGACCAATATTACTTAACTCTAAAAAACCTTTGGAGTAAAGGATATCTCCAAGCATAATGGCTGTTTTATTGCCATATAAGGCATTTAGAGAAGGTTTAGATCGTCTGGTATAGGCATCATCTATCACATCATCATGCAAAAGACTTGCGGCATGTATCATCTCGACAATGGCTGCGGTTTTCACCACTGAAAGACTATTCCCTGCTATTTTCAATATGAGTTTCGCACGTAATCTTTTACCCTGCGGAAGTTGCGCAAAGAGCCCACACACCTCTTTATCATTCAAGTCAGCTATAAATTGTTCTATTTTTCTCTCAACAGCACTTAACACGTATATCGGTCCTTGATACTACTCATCTTATAGCCTATTTATGTATTTTTATATAAAGTCAATAATTATAGCCAAATAATTTTAAGAGTGAAAGTGCTTAGTCTGATTTCTCTAAATACGCTTCTATAGGCTTAGGTTCACCCAAATAATAACCTTGTGCGTATGGAATATCCAATTCTTTTACCATCTCATAAATATCTTTATCTGAAACAAATTCTGCTACCAGTTCATATTGAAAAACTGTAGCCAGTTTTTGTATGGACTTAAGCACTTCTTTTGCACGTTCGGGTGCCGTATGTAACTCACGGATGAGACTTCCATCGATTTTTAAAATATCTATATCTAGTCGTATAAGATAACTGTAACTCGCATACCCACTCCCAAAATCATCGATCGCTACTTTTGAACCAAAGGCCTTTAACTGTTGCAAATAAAACATGACTCGTCCATAATCTTTAATTTCATGTTCTTCAATGATTTCAAAAGTCAGCCTGTTCGCTATGGCTCTGTTTTCATATAAAGTCTGCGTAATAAGCTGCATCATATCAGCATTGTCCAAATCATCCAGATCCAAATTAACACTTATCTCAACATCTTGATAGCTTTTGAGTGTTATGAATACATCTCGAAAAACCAGCTTGCTCATTTTGATATATTGGCTGGTTCCTCTGATCGTATTCATAAAATAAAAAGGTGAGATACATTTTTCAGGATTTTCCTTATCTAAAAGTCTTACCAATGCTTCATATTTGACGATCTTTTTGCTTTTTGTCTCAAAAATAGGCTGATAAAGACATATGAGTCGCTCTTCTTGCAATGCTTCTTTTATATAGTCCATATTACTATACTTTACTTCGCCAAGTTGGGTAGCACATAAAATACCTAAACCATTTTTGCCTTTACTTTTGACCTCTAAAAGTTTTTCATCTAACAATCTTTCTATATTTTGTATAAATACCGTTTCTTTGGGAATACTCATCGCACTCATTGAGACAGTTAAATAGTGTACGTCATTGCCTATAAGATATTTTTTTTCTTTTAATGCATCAAATACTTTCTGTGCCTGTGCTTCCACTGTACCTTTTTCTTTGGGTGAGACAACTAGAAATTCTGTCCCCCCTACACGAACAATAATGGCATCAGAAGGTAAAATAGAGGAAAGTAGTTCTGTAAACTGTTTAATCACCATGTCACCGGACTGATAACCAAATTTTCGGTTCACTTCTTTAAATTCGTCGATATCGATCAACATTGCCTGATAGTCATCTACTCTGTGCCTATTAAAAAATTCTTCTAAATATTGTTTTTTATACACAGATGTGAGTTCATCTATCATGAGATTTTTACGAACTTTATAATATCTATATGCCAGAAAGAACAACAACAATACACTCATAAATAAAAAAATCTGCATCATCCATAAAACGTTCATAAGTGGAGAATTGAAATCATTCAGATGTTGACCATAAGACGCTGAAAGATCTAACACTAAAAGTGCTTGTGTTTTATTTTTATGTACTATAGGATATACCAACGATAACCAAATTTGTTCAACACCTTCTTGCTGCTCAATAATTTGCATTTTCTGCGTCGTATAGACTTTATCGAAAAGTGTACTTTTAGGGAAGAATATTGTTTGATACTCTTCACGGTCTTTTTCTGACCCATCAAGTAAAAAACGGTACTTTCCCTGTGCATCTTTTTTCAGCACAAAGATATATTGATATTGTCGTGTTAAAAATGTTTGCAGTGCCTCATTTAAACGTTTTCTTAATTCCGGATTGTCTCTGATGGTCTCGTCAATATGCTTACCTGTTCTAAGTTGTATAAGTTGGGCTATCTTAGATGCATATTGTTCAGATTTTTCTATCTCTTCTTGTTTCAGTTTATCTGTACTCTTCACTGTTGCAAACTGTAAAAACAAGCCAAATATGATGAGTAATGCAATTAAAAAGAAGACAAATTTATCGATATATTGTTTGATCATAATGTATCGATTATAAAATTTTGATACTCTTGTGGCAAGGTAATATTATGTTGCTGTAATCTTTTTTTGATAAACAGTAATTGCGATCTTCCTTTTCTCCAATAAAATGCTCCAAGTATATCGTCCGACATCTTTAAAAACTGATAATTCGTTACAAATAAAACCGGTTTTCTACGCATATTTTTATGAACTCTAAGTCTGTACAAGACACTTTGTAACGTTTGTTCATCTGTAATTAACGCAATATCAGATTCTTCTAGTTTGTTAGACAAGATAATTCTTTTAGAATCTCCAAAGACTTCTCTGTATTCTTTATCATTCGTATATACTTTAACCGATCCATTGAGTGAAAAAGCAGAAAATATACTATCGTACATTTTAAGCGTACTCTCCTTCTCTAATGCAAAAACTTGCCCATATATAAGGATAAGAAGCAAGCAGACTTTTCTCAAAACATGTACTCCAACGTAAGCGTAATACGCTGATCTATAGGAGATATCTCTAAAGTACCTACTTCCCCAGGTACTGAGGGGTTTATCGTATATTGATTCGTTTTTTTTGCTTTATTTAAGAGNTTGTCTCCCTTAANTATCAACGTCAGNTCTTCATGCATATTCCAAGAAATAGTACTTGTCAGNTCAAAATAATTTTTCCAATTTAAACTGTTATTGTGCCAGACAANCCCATTATAAAAATCAAACTTCTCATATTTGTTTGAAACACTTACATATCCACTGAAATCTTNAAGTTTATCTAAATTAAAGAGATCACTATAGTGTGCATAATAGAACTGTAAATTGATTTCATTGTCTACATTAAAATGATAATTATAGTTAAAAATTGTAGTAAAATATTTTGTATCTTTACCCATAGCACCTTCTCTGTCTTGAAACAAGCTATCTTCATCCTGCATCGTGTGTAAAAATAATCTTATATGCTGTTTTTCATGAGTATAAGCAAGTTCCTGTGTGATACCTATAGTCGTTTGTGGTTCAGTATATTGATAGCCTGAAAGATCCAAATAACGCACTAAAGGCTCTAATGCAAACTGACTACGGTAAACATAGGTTTTATAACTCCAATGGTCACTGGTATAAATATACCCCAGACGTAATTGCATAAGAGTGTCATGTTTGATATCTCCATTTCGTCCTATATGATTAATTGAAGTACCAAAGGTCAACATTTCGTGCGTACTTAATGCATATTGGTCTTGAAAGAAGAGAGAGCCTATCTTTTCAGAAGTAAAAGGAGTAACCAAAGCATTCTGCCCATGATTATAAAAAGAATCAAGTTTCTTGTATCTTGCTTTGACTCCTGCACGTATACGATGGTCTGCTATGTTATCTGTGTAGGTTGCTTCTGCTGTAGTTGTACTGTTTTTATAGGTTCCATTAAACGTGTTTGTATCTAAAGCATCTGACCAAGTCAAAGGAAAATCATCCGCCTGTATGATGTCTGTCTTAAGCCAGTCATAGGCAAACTGTACATGCCAATGCTCACCCAAATCAAACCCATAATCCATATGTACATTAAGATAGTCTAAACTGGAAACTAAAGGTGTAGCATCATAACTCATACCGGCAAGACCATCTGTATTTTTCTTCATTACCTGTAAGTGAAATATCTCATTTTCATTTTTGACATATGAGAAAAGCTGTGTACGTTCAAAATCTCTACTCAAGGGTGTAGAAGTACCATTGTTGATACGCTCTCTTTTTGCATCTGTATGAGAAAAATTAACCATATATGAAAGCTCTTCTGTTTGACCTGCATAACTGATGTTTTGCGTGTTATATCCTCTACTTCCCGCTGTTAGATCCAACTTTCCTCCCGAATCTCGTTTTGGGTCCTTAGAGTAAAGAAAAACTGTAAGGTATGCAGGTTCCACAGTGGTTTCAAAAGATGTTGTCATATAATAAAACTCTATATGATCAACAAAATCTATATTCACATCACCATAGAGCATCAATCCGCTACCCATCCACCCCTGNGTTATCTCTACACCATCTACATACAGACGGATAAAATTACTCTTATAAGGTTCAAGTGCTCCTGCTGTTAAAGGATCCGGTAAAGCATATCTATTTTCATGGTAATAAATCATCGGTGTAGTTTTAAAAACATCTTTGAGTGTTTTAGCATGCATTTTTTCAAGTTTTTCTCTGGTGAAAAGTACTAAATGCCCTTTGTTTTCATCAATCGTTTTTTTACTTAAGTCATTTTTATGATTATACTCTTGTAAAAGAGTGTCAATATTCTGTGCATAGACCAGAGTTGAAGAAAGAAAATATATAAAAAACAGGCTTTTTTGTATCATTTTTTATCCATTATCTAAAATTGTTTTTAATACTGCACTACTTTTGAGAGTCTGCCACAAACTTACAGAAAATATACCAAAAAAATGTCAAAAAAATTTGACATTTTTTTTAACGACCTATAACAAAAAAAGTTCTATACTTTGCCAAATTGGAAATGCAAGGGAGTTTAATGCTTGATAAGGTTTTTTATATGCTTACTGTAGAATACTCTCTTATTCTGGCTACCACACAAGAGCATTTTGAAGCCGTAAAGGAGATCAGAAATGATGTTATTGTCAACCACTACCCCGATGTTGAAGAGTGTAAACAATATGTTTTTAGCCAAGATGACGAGCAGTCCTTTATTTATCTTTTACAGCATAACGAAACAACAAAGTATGTCGGATCGGTAAGGATCTTTTTTGTCAATGCACATACACCTGTAAAAAAAATACCCATGGAGAAAGATTTACATATCAAAGGTATTGAACATTTGACACAACTTCTACCTATTTGTGAGATATCACGCTTTGCTTTAATTAAAAATCAGGTCAAACACAATGAGTTTTCCGAACTACAACTAAGAACCTATCTTTCACTCGCTCTTATGTGTGCAACACGCATAAATTTTCTTCTCTATCACTACCGTAAAATGTTTGCTATCATGGAACGTTCATTGCATCGTATTTTAAAAAGACAAAGTGTTTCCTTTCATTCAATAGGTGATCCTATAGATTTTCATGGAGTAAGATTTCCCTTTGTCATTAACAAAGAAGATTTATCTGTTGCTATAGAAAAAACAGAGGGGACCATGGGGCAACTTACCATCTATTATCTGAAGGAACTCTGCGAAAACCCAGAACCCTTTTTACACTTTATAGATAATCATCCTTACCTCAAACGTTCAGATATTCAGTTTGATCGTATGACACAACTTTTTAAAACGCATGGAGATACGGTCAGTATGGAACGTTTACTGGGCATGAAGCATTCTAATATAAAAGATTAATCCTTTATCTTGTAAATGACCGAATACATCAATGGCACATAATATAAGTTTAATACTGTGGCCCATGCAATCCCAAAACCAAGACTTATCGCCATAGGTTGAAGTATCAGCGCCTGTCCTGATGCAAAAAACATCAATGTAAATAAGCCTAGTATCGTGGTAACAGATGTCAATAAAATAGGACGAAGCCTCTGGGTTGCTCTTTCTAGTACCTCAGCTTGATTCTTACCTTTCCTTATGACACTAAGCATAATCAAACCATCATTCACCACCACACCTGCTAAACCAATAATACCCATCACACCGGGCATACTTAGATTCAATCCAACCACATATTGGCCAAACAGTGCCCCCACGACCGAGAGTGGGATAGTTGAGACAATGATCAAAGGCATGACTAGAGAGTTAAACATCCATACCAAGGTGATAAAAATTAAAAAGAGTGCTATCATTGCAGCTTGAGACATCTCTTTTTGCATCTTTTTATTCTCTTTCTCTTCTCCTTTAACCATGACCATGACATCCTCTTTTTCTATCTCTTCAAGCAGTGGCTTTATCTCTTTCATGACATCCGTTGCCAGCACTTTTTTACTATCGACCCTAGCAGTTACGGTGCGTACTCTTTGAGAATCTTCTTTAAAGATCTTCACATAACTACGCTGGTAGTTAAAATCACAAATATCTTTTAAACTTACCATTTGTGTTTTATCGGGTGTGGGCAAGCTCACATGATGCAATTTAAGATTTACATCTTTATCTGGATTCTCTATACGTACCCTAATAAGACCGGTCTCATTAAACATTTTTCCATACTCTGCTTTGAGTAATGAACCTTTAAGTACGGAGGTCACATACGCTTCACTAAATCCCAATTGTTGTCCATATTCATTGACGCGAAGTTTAAGTTCTTGGACACCCTCTTTCGCATTATCTGCAATATCTTTTACCCCATCAATACGTGAAAGTTTCTCTTTAAGGCGGTTGAGTACACTCAGCATCTTTTTATTCGATGTCGTTGAAAATCCTATCTCTATATCGCTACCCACTACACCTGCTTGAGGTGCATACACATTGAGCTCTGTAAAAACACTCTCACCTACACTGTTTTTCAATGTTTTCTGATGGGTTAAAATTTCTTCTTGAATCAGCACTACAATATCCTGTGCTTTTTGCTGACGTATCATATCACTGTCATCATATTCCAATGAAAATACAGGACTGATGAAGGTGTCAAAAAAGTTTTCAGGTGCTTTTTCATGTAGGTTGACAAAGATTTGAAAAAGGTTATCTCCTGTTTCAAAATCCTGCTTTGCATCAATATTGATACCAATCACCGAAGTCACCGAAGAAAGATCACTGTCATCAATTTTTGCTAAAATCTCTTTTTCTATAGCGGTCACATACACTTCAGTATCGACTAGTTCATTATTGACATCTATTTTCCCATTTACATAGATCTGAGTAGTGTCAAATTCAGGGAAAAGCTTGAATTTTGTCATCTTTAGCATCCCAATAGTAGCCAGTATGATAAATGTAACCAACAGTAAAAGACTTCGTTTTTTATGCTTTAAGAGTATCCCTAAGATACGTTGATACAGTCTATTGACCATGACCCAAAAGTTATTTTGACTCTGTTCTTTTTCAACTTTTCCTAGACTAAAAAACTCTTTAGCATGAAGTGGCAGGAAATAAAATGCTTCAAAAAATGAGCTTATTAATAATATGCTTATCATGACGGGAAGTACTTTCATAAACACACCCATTTCGCCACTCATGATCAGCAGTGGCAAAAAAGCAAATACCGTCGTTAATGTCGCAGTAAGTACAGCAGGGAACATTTCAATGGCACCTTCTATAGCAGCATCTCTTGGGGTTTTTCCCATTTCAATATGCCTATAGATATTCTCCCCGACAACGATTGCCTCATCTACTATCATACCCAACGCAATCAATGCACCCAAAAGTGTAAGCATATTTAGACTGTACCCCATAAGGTCTGCACCCACAAGGGTAATCATAAAACTGGTAGGGATACCAATAGCAACAACAAAAGCAATACGATAATTCACACTTAACAACAGTGCTAAAAACACAAGTATCAGTCCAAATAAAATATTTGAAGAAACGAGGTTCAACCTGTTTTTAATCCAAACTGACGTATCGGTATAAGCTTCAAAGGTAATATTAGGGTACTCTTTAGAAAATGCCTTTAAATCTTTTCTGATTTTTTTACTCAAGGCAATCGCATTACCCTCTTCTGTCTTATTGATATTGAGTGATACATTTCTTACGCTGTTAAAATGCGAGATTTCACCACGATCACCCAATCCAAACTTAACCGTAGCTATATCTCCTATACGTATGCGTTGATTTCCCACAGTGATAAGTGTGCTCTCTACATTTTTTGCACTTTTTTCACCATTTATCGTGGATATATAAAGATGATTTCCCTGCTGCTTCAATGTACCAATAGGGAAAATAGAACTTAAATTAGCAATAGCCTGATACACACTGTCTTTAGCCAGTCCATAGGCATTGATCTTTTCGTCGTTGATTTGCACCAAAACCTCATCATCGACATCACCATACACCGTAAGACCACTAAGTTCCTGATAACGGCTCAACTCACTTTTGAGTTTATTACCTACATCAAGTAGCGTTCTTGTTGTGACTTCTCCAGATATCGCAACGATAAGCAAAGGGAAATCTTTTTGGACAAGCTTTGCCGTAGGCTCATTCATATCTGTTGGCAAATCACGTCTCACATTGGAGATCACATCTTTAACATCATCTAGTGTTCTACTTTTATCGCTTCCCTCTTTGATATTGGCTTTTATCAAAAAGGAGCCATTTTGGATGACTGTTTCCAAAGATTCTATCTCAGAAATATTCTTTAGATCATCTTCAATCGTTTTTACAACCATTTTATCTAATACATCTGCACTACTTCCAGCATATCCACCCTGTACAGTAATCTTATCAAGTGCAGAAGGCGGGAAAATTTCTTTAGGGATATTTTGATAAGCAAAGATAGAAAGCAACACCATAAAGACCATCAAAATATGATTGATAATAGGTTTATCTACAGCAAAAGTAATAAAACTACGTATCATTTAGTTCCCCTGTATGACAAATATAGTATCGGTTACTCTGTTTTTAAATCTCAGCGCTTCTACACTTTGTTCTAGCATTATTTTTTCTGCTTTAAGTGCTGAAACTTCTCTTTTCATTTTGTTTACAACCTTGCTTTCATAATAAATTTGATTGCTCAAATATATTTTAATCGTTGTGAGGATCAAGACAATGGATACAGACATCAGTATAATCATGGTCATACCAAAAGTAATACCGTTGGCATTTAACTTTTTCTTTCTACTTGACATGATCACTTTCTTTTTTAAATCTAAAACTTCTCAGTTTTGCAGATCTGCTTCGAGGGTTGATCTTGAGTTCATCTTTTGTTGCCGTAACAGGTTTGGAAGAAAATGCTTTACCCAAGGCATGGTTTTTACCACAAGTACAACGCATCGCCTGAGGATCACAGATACACGCTTGTGCCCATTTTTTAAAACGATTCTTGACCAAGCGGTCTTCTAGTGAATGAAAAGAGATAAGAGAAACCACTTCACCTTTTTCATGTTTTTTTTCTAAGGCATCGAGCAAGCCTTCTATTTCACCCAATTCATTATTCACTTCTATACGAATGGCCTGAAACATCAAGGTTGCTGGGTGTATCTTTCCTCCTGCGGGAATAACGGTTTTGGCGATCTCGCTTAATTCATTAGCTGAATTGATAGGTGCTTTTGCCCTGGCTTCCACTACAGCGGATGCCAACTTTTTAAATGAACGTACTTCACCATAGGCATCAAAAATATATTCTAATTTTTCTTTAGGGTACGTATTGACTACTTCATAAGCAGAGAGTGCTGAAGATGCATCCATACGCATATCCAGCGTTTCTGAAGTAAATGAAAAACCCCTCTCTTTTTTGTCTAACTGCAAAGAGGAAACACCAAAATCTGCCAATACTGCCATGATTGGCATTTCCTTTAACGTAGGGAACACTGTTGCAAAAGTACCCTTATAGAGTGTACTGCGTTTTGCATAAGGTTCTAAACGCTTTTTGGAGAAAGTCAAAGCTTCATCATCTCTGTCTATCCCTATATGTTTCAAACTTTCATATCTGGCCAGCATTTCAACACTATGTCCTGCATAACCAAGTGTACAGTCAACGAAGTAGCCTTCACCAACATCTTTAAAACTTTCCAGTACTTCCTTTAAAAGTACTGGTATATGAGGTGTCTGCACGTGGTTCCTTCATTGCATTATTTTAATGATATAATACCAAAATATTCCTAACTAAAGGTTACGCAAATGGTAGATAAACATCTCGTTGAAGACATTAAACATGTCTCACTCTCCTTGTTTAACAAAAACTTCTTTGGTGTATATCATGGCTCCATCTCTGCACGTGTAAGTAGCAGTGGGTTTATCATTAACTCTAAGGATACAATCCTTGATGAAGTGACAGAAGATTCACTCGTAAGACTTGACTGCCATAAAAGGGACTATCGTTGGAGTATGGCAAACTCAGATGTGCACATACATGAACATATCTACGAAACTATCCCCAATGCAAAATATGTTTGCTACACTATGCCTCCCTATGCAACTGCATACTCACTCAAACATGGTAAAGTATCGCCTCAGGACTACTTTGGTCAAAAAATTTTGGGGGAAATCATCGTATACGATCCCAAAAACATTGATGACTGGCTGGAGCGTGCTCCTTATGAGATACCACAGTTTTTTCAAAAACATGACACTCACCTGCTCCTTATCAAAGGTTTCGGTCTCATCTCTTACGATAGAGATATCACAGAAATGGCAAAAAAGATTTCCATTTTAGAAAATTCATGTAGACTCTTGGCACTCTCGGCCAACTTGTAAAAACTAAATCCTGTTTGCATCGATTTTTTTAGTGCTTTCCATCATCTATTGCTGATGGATGTGCCAACACTTCTGTAAAGCATACTTTTGTTATACTCCCTCAAATAAACCTCACACAGGACACCTGATATGAATCAGACAAAGAAAAGATTAAGTATCATTAACCATGCTATTTCTATCACTGATATTGAAACCATACAGCTTCAGGTTTTAAAGTTAACTCAGCTTAAAACAGAGATAAAAATACAAGAGATCGTTAGCGCTATTCAAGCAGAAAATTATGCAAAGGCACAAAGGCTTATTAATATATATATAGAAACACCCACCCAAAATATTATTCAAAGAACCTCTCAAAAAGAACAACCTGTCATCCATAAAGAAACGCAAGAAATCATTGATGAATTCGATCTTTTTATCACATCAGATCCACACGATGAACCAGAAGAAATCGATATCAATGATTTTCTCTTTGATGAACTTCCAACGGTAAAGAGCAAAGATGTGGATCAAGGGGATTATGAATCCTCACTCAATACCGATATGCATAATGGACTCACGAACAACATTGGATTAGATATTTCAGATACTCAAGAGGACACCTTTTTTGATGCTTCAAAAGAAACACTTAAACAGTCTACTGATACGAATCATGTTCCTAGAGATACTTTTTTTGATACGATTGAAGCAGAAGAAGAAAATGAAATGCTCGTCTCAAATGATCTGGAGTCCAAAGACACACTTCCTAAAGAATTAAAACCTGCTACCAATACTCAGGAGGAGACAAACCCATTACCGTATAAAGCCATCCCGTACATTGCACAAAAGCTGATCCATATGAAAAAACAGTACCCATCACTTGAAAAAACCTATGAGAAGTTTGACTCAGTTGAAAACCTGTTAAGAAAGATAAGCCAGGAAGGCTATACCGAAAAAGAGATAGAAGAAACGCTCACCTATGTCAAAAAACTTGCTGCTGAAACAAAAAAAGCAGAGGCAGCACAATTACTATTGATCTGTGCTGCTACTGAATCAAAATTTGCACAATTTATGCTAGCCAGAGAACTGTATCAAGGTCTTTTGTTAAAAAAAGATATACCTGAAGCATTTACACAGATGCACCATTTAGCTCTAGAAGATTATCCTGAAGCACTCTGTGATGTTGCACAATTTTATGAACATGGCATAGGCGTAAGCAAAGACCAGAAAAAAGCTGAACATTTTTATAAAGAAGCAAGTCACTTTGGCATCAAAAGAGCTGAAAAGCATTGTACTCGATTAGAAAAACAAAATCGAAGCTTCTTTAAAAGGTAAACTTATTTAGCTACCTTTTTTACACCTTCATACGCAACATCTATCATTTTGTCTATCTCTTCGTAAGAGATAGTATAGGGTGGCATAAAATAGACCACATGCCCCAATGGTCTGAGTAACACTCCCTGTGTTAAAGCATACTCATACACCCTTAATCCTATACGTTCACTGGGCAAATATCCCTGCAGTTCAATTGCTGTGACCATCCCCTGTTGTCTTATCTCTTTGACATGAGGTAAAGCAGAGAACTTTTCGAGATTTTCTTTGATATAAGCACTTTTCTTTTCATTCTCCCCCACAATATCATTTTGCTCAAATATTTCCAATGTTGCCAATGCAGCAGCACAAGCCAAAGGGTTTCCTGTGTAACTATGAGAATGTAAAAAGGCTTTATGCTCATTATAGTCACAATAAAAAGCTTGATACACATCATCAGTCGTCATTACGACCGAAAGAGGAAGATACCCCCCGGTTAAGCCCTTGGACAGGGTCATAAAATCAGGAGATATCTCTGAATGATCACAGGCAAACATTTTTCCTGTACGTCCAAATCCCGTCATGATTTCATCCGCAATAAGATGCACATCATACTTTAAGGTCAATGCTCTTGCTCCCGTAAGATATACAGGATGATACATATGCATTCCCCCTGCGCCCTGTATAAGTGGTTCAATGATGAAAGCTGCTATCTCATTCGCTTTATTTTTCAAAACTTCTTCTAAACCGCGTAATGCTTCATTTGCTGCATCTATACTCTGATCTTTTGGTACAGGGACTTGCATATTGGCAATAAGCAACGGTTCATAGGTTTCTTTGTAAAGCTCCACATCCCCAACACTCAATGCACCTATCGTTTCACCATGATAAGAATTTGTCAATGAAAGAAAAAGTGTTTTACGTTTTTCTCTGTTACGATGATAATGATAGCTCATTTTTAATGCTGCTTCTACAGCTGAAGATCCATTATCGACATAAAATACTTTAGCCAGATTTTGAGGTGTAATGTTTACGAGTTTATGTGCAAGTTCTATTGCAGGCTCGTGTGTGAAGCCTGCTAAAAGCACATGTTCAAGCGTGTCAATCTGTGCTTTGACTTTATTATTGATATAGGTGTTGGAATGCCCAAAAATATTGACCCACCAAGAGCTGACTGCATCAATGTATGCATTGCCATCAAAATCATAAAGATAAACACCCTTTCCAGACTTTATAGGCACAAGAGGTAAGGTCTCATGATCCTTCATTTGGGTACATGGATGCCATATGACTTCCAGATCTCGTTGCATCATTTTCGTATTTTGTGTAGACATACTTTTTTCACACTCCAATTCATTAGCGATAAGCTTATTTTAGATAGAATATTGTACAAATTTTTCGATTGAAGGTAGATGAAGTATGATTAGTTGGATGCAAAAACACAATAAATACCTGGTATGGACAATCTGGGTAGCAACCATCGCATTTATTGGTGCAGGTTTTGTAGGTTGGGGAAGTTACAGTTTTGGTTCAAAAGCGGGAAATGTTGCTAAGGTAGGTAACATTGAAATAGAACGTACAAAACTCAACATGGTCTACAGCAATTTATACAACCAATACAATCAAGCAATGCAAGGTACACTTGACGATAAACAAGCCGAAGAGATGGGGCTGGTTAAACAGGCATTTGCAAGATTGGCAACACAGGCAAAAATACTTAATTTTGCCAAAGACTTAGGTATCATTGTTTCTGATGCTGAAGTAGCTCAAAAACTTCAAACACTTCGATCATTTCAAAAAGACGGTGTTTTCAATAAAGAGATTTATGAGGGTTACCTCAAAAGTCAAAGACTTAGAGCCAATGTATTTGAAACAACGCTTAGAGAAGAAATACTCATTGATAAAACATTCTCTTTGCTCACAGTTGGTGCCCTTCCATTTGAAGAAGAGGCTGTTTCTTCAGCGATGAATGTCAGTGACAAGCTGGCCTATAAAGTGTTGACAAATGATGATCTTGACTTTGTCTTGGATGAAAGCAAAATAAAAGCATTCTGGGAAATGCAGAAAGAGAATTTTTTAACACCTCAGATGTATGAGCTTTCTATCGTTTGGACAGAAAGTAAAGATACAGTTGTTACAGAAGACGCAGTCAAAGCGCACTATGCTGCAAATAGTTTTAACTATACAGATGAAACAGGTAAACAACTTCCTTTTGAAGAGGCTAAAGTTTTAGCAACGAATGACTTAAAGATAAAAAAGACAAAAAAAGCAGCACAAAAAGACTATATTGCATTTAAAAAAGGATCACTTGACAACAGTGAAAAGCTTATACTTTCTGTAGGTGATCTTAAGCTCACCGAAGAGATATGGATTGCACTGAAAGAAAAATCTGTAGGAGAGATATTAAAGCCTAAAGTCGTTGGAGATACTTACGCTACTGTGAAGATAGAAAACGTTGTGCTGCCTCAGGTAAAAACCTATGAAGAAGCCAAAGGTCAAGTGACTGCACTCTATGCTAATCAAGCTCAAAAAGAAGCCCTTTTGGGATTGGCAGAAACGACACTTAAAAACTTTGATCAAAATGATGCAATCATCTCTGATTTTGTAAGATTAGAAGAAAATGTCAACCTAAATCCATTAAACACCGAAGAAAGTTTACAATTTTTACAAAAACTCTTTACATCATCAAAAGAAAAGGGTATCATTAGCATATTTGATAAAGTGATAGTTTATGAGATATTAGAGCAAAAACTGCTTCCGATGGATGAAAATCAGACAGCTTTTGTAAAACAAACTGTCAATAAACTAAAGCAGTCTACATTTGAGTCAAACTTGATCAAAATGCTAGACAAACAATATCCTACAGAAGTCTACATGGGAGGGCTGAAAAATTGAGTGACACAATTTTAGCTATTGATATCGGTTCCACTAAAATATGCGCTATCATCGCTGAAATAAAAGACTCCGAAGTCACCATACAAGGACATGGCATTTCTAAATCCCAAGGGGTTAAAAAAGGTGCCATAACCAATATAGAACTTGCCTCAAAATCTATCAAAAAAGCTATCAACGATGCAAAGCGTATCGCAGGGAGTAATATTACTTCGGCTACCGTTTCTATCTCTAACGCTTATGCGAAAAGTCTCAACTCTACTGGTATTGTCAACATACCTCATAAAGACATCTCTATCAAAGAGATCAACCGTGTGATGCAAACAGCACTCTATAATGCAAATGTACCTAACGAATATGATGTGATTCATGTATTGCCTTACAACTTTAGAGTAGATGATCAAGACTTTATAGAAGATCCATTTGGCATGAATGCAAGTCGTATGGAAGTAGATGTCAATATTATCATGACACAAAAATCAAATCTTTCAAATCTCAAAAAAGCAGTTCGTTCTGCCGGTGTAGAAATAGATGGCATTGTCCTAAGTGGCTATGCTTCAGCTATTGCTACTATGGATCATGATGAAAAAGAACTTGGTGTTGCTGTCATTGATCTTGGTGGTCAAACAAGTAATCTTGTCATTCATACTGGGAATTCCATCAGATATAACGACTTTTTAGGTGTAGGTTCAAACCACATTACCAATGACCTCTCCATGGCACTGCATACACCTCTACAGATAGCAGAGAATGTCAAAATTCGTCATGGGAGTCTTATAGAAAGTTCTAATGAGGTCATAGAACTACCTATCATAGGAGATGAAGAGACCCGTAACGGTGTCTCTTTGGAAGTGGTGCACTCTGTCATTTTCTCAAGAGTAGAAGAAGCACTAATGATCTTAGCCAAGTCACTTGAAAAATCGGCGCTCAAAGAGCAGATTGGTGCAGGTATCATTCTGACTGGAGGGATGACAAAGCTCAAAGGTATGAGGGAACTGGCACAAGCCATCTTCACAGGTATGCCCGTAAGAGTCGCTTATCCGGATAATATCAACGGTCTTTTTGATGAACTGAAAGATCCTGCATTTTCAACGGTAGTGGGCTTACTTCTCTACAAAGCCGGTGAACATACACAATATGAAATAAATTTTCAACAAGAGTTATTGCACTCAAAAGCAGCCTATGAAGAAAACTTGAATGATCTCAGAATAGGTCATAAGAGCAAAGATGAGGAAGAGTCACGTCCTTCTAAAACCATCAAGAGGCAAAAGAGACTCAAAAAGAAAATCAGGATGAATCAGTCATATCATTTGATGACTTACCGGATTTAGGCAATGCAAATCAAAATCCATTTAAAAAACTGGCCAATTGGGCAAGGCAGCTTTTTTAAGAAGATTTTTTAAATACATCAAATAAAGGGGGAAACTATGGAAGAGTTTGAAATAGACATTGTGGAGACAAAATGTCATACCAATGGCGCAAAGATTAAAGCGATCGGTGTTGGTGGTGGTGGAGGTAACATGATCAACCACATGATCAGTGAGGGGATAAACAGTATTGATCTCATCGTAGCAAATACAGATGCACAAGCACTGGACAGTTCTTTGGCACCATACAAAATGCAATTGGGTATCAATGCAACAAGAGGTCTTGGTGCTGGTATGCTTCCAGACAAAGGAAGAGAAGCTGCACTGGAAAGCTTTGAAGACATCAAAAAGATGCTTGAAGGTTCTGATATCGTATTTATCTCTGCTGGTCTTGGCGGTGGAACAGGAACTGGTGCTGCACCTATCATTGCCCAAGCTGCAAAAGAAGTGGGTGCACTCACTGTTTCTATCGTAACAAGTCCTTTTAAGTTTGAAGGTAGAAAAAGAACAAAGCTTGCCAAGGAAGGTTTAGAAGAACTCAAAAGAGAGAGTGATTCTATCATTGTGGTACCTAACGAAAAACTTCTTTCTATTGTGGAAAAAAATCTTGGTATCAAAGAAAGCTTTAGAATGGTAGATGACATTCTTGCTCAAGCAGTTGGCGGTATCTCTAAAGTAATCCTTTCTCATGGAGAAAATGATATCAACCTTGACTTTGCTGACGTGAAAACAGTCATGAGTCACCGAGGTCTTGCACTGATGGGTGCCGGGTACAGTACTGGTACCAATGCGGCCTATGACGCAGCAAAAGCTGCCATCGAGTCTCCACTACTTGACAATATCTCTATCGATGGTGCGATGGGTGTACTTGTACACTTTGACATTCACCCTGATTATCCTATCATGGAGATCGGTGAGGCGATGAGCATTGTTGAAGAGAGTGCAGATGAAGATGCATCTGTGATCTTTGGTACAACAACCAACGAAAACATGGCTATTGATGAAGTGAAGATCACTATCGTTGCTACGGGTTTTGAAGATAAAAATGCTGTTCCTGAACCCACAGTGACAAAACAAAAAACACTTTTAAATGTAAACACTTGTGACATTAACACAGTCAGAAGTAAAATGGTTGTAGGTGGTTACAATGGAGAGAATGAAGACATTTTAGATGTCCCGACTTTCCTTAGAAAACAAATGGATTAAAAACTACCTTTTCCTTACCCCTTTAAAGAGAGATCCTTCCCTCTCTCTTTGCTAAACATCACAATCATTAAATTACATCTCATACAATCTCAGAAAAATTCAAAAAACACGCTTTAATCATTTTTTGCTATGATACCCCCAATACTATTATGGATGGATACAAGATGAAACATGTAAGAAAACTCTCAACCCTGGCAACCGCCACTGGTCTGGGTGCTCTTTTGGCGACGGGCATGACAGGCTGTTTTAGCAACAATCAGCAACAGCAAGAAGAGAGCAAAGCCCAAAATGCTTTTGTTATCATAGAAGAGACAGCGCCTGGAAGATACCAGATCAAAGATGAATTTCCCGCAGAGGAAACACGTATCGTACTGAAACAGCTTGATGGCACTGAGCGTGTCTTGACCAAACCTGAAATGGATGCATTAGTCGCTCAAGAGGCAGCCAAGATTGATGATGGTACTTCAAACCTCACCAAAGCACAAGATCCGCAAATGTCACAACAGGGTGGTATGGGTTTGGGAGAAGTACTTCTCTCTAGTATCGCAGGTGCGATGATCGGGTCTTGGATAGGATCTAAACTATTTGGTAACCAAAATTTTCAAAATAACAGAAAAGCAGGATATAAGTCTCCTTCTACCTACACAAGAAGTCAAAAAAGTTTTGCTGCTGCTAAAAAAAGTAGCAGTAAAAGAAGCGGATTTTTTGGAAATAAAAAATCTTCAAGCCGTTCAGGTGGCTTCTTTGGTGGATAAGTGATGTTAAATTTACAAAAAACCACGCCATTAGATACAGAGTATTTAGAATCTCTCGGGTTTGTTTGGCATACTGACAGTGATGAAAGCAGTTATATCTCTGATGAACTAGTTCTCATCAGCGAAGATGAGGCTGAGGCATATTATGAAGCAACCAATACACTTTATGATATGTATGTAGAAGCAGCAGAACATGTAGTACAAAACAATCTTTTTCATGAGATAGGAATACCTTTTAATCTCATAGATGTGATCAAAGAATCATGGGAGAGTGATGTACACTGGCATCTATACGGACGTTTTGATCTTGCTGGCGGTGTTGATGGAAAGCCCATAAAACTATTAGAGTTTAATGCAGACACTCCCACTTCCCTCTTTGAAACTGCCATTGTACAATGGGCAATGCTCAAAAAAAATGGTTTGGAAGAAGAAAGTCAATTCAATGCACTTTATGAAGCACTTGTAGACAATTTCAAGCGTCTCGTGACACTCGAAGAAGATGTTTCAACATTTGAAGAACGTTATGACGGATGGCATTTTCTTTTTACCTCAGTCAAGGGAAATTCAGAAGAAGAAAATACGGTAAGACTGCTACAGCACATTGCCACAGAAGCGGGATTCAATACACAATTCGCGTACATAGACGATATAGAATTCTCTCCTGAGGATGGCATTTTTTATGAAGATAAAAATTATGAACTTTGGTTTAAACTCATCCCTTGGGAAGAGATTGCCCTGGAAGAATCAGATTTGGCGATGCTTCTTAGCCATATCATTAAAAACCAAAAGGCCATCATCTTTAACCCAGCATACACCTTACTCTTTCAAAGTAAAGGCTTACTCAAGATCTTATGGGACCTTTACCCTAACCACCCTCTTCTTCTTGAAAGTGCTTTTGAGCCATTAGGAGGTACAAAACAGGTAAAAAAACCTGTTTTTGGTAGAGAAGGAGGAAGTGTCACTATTTTAGATGAAAAATCTAACATTCTGGAGGCCGTAGAAGGTGACTATGATAATCATAAAATGGTCTATCAGGCCTATACAGAACTGCCAACAGACATAAACGGAGACTCTTATCAGGTTGGAGTATTTTATGCCTATGAAGCTTGTGGACTTGCTTTTAGAAAAGGTGGGAAAATCTTAGATAATATGTCTAAATTTGTGGGACATATTGTGAAATGATATTTTTACTTTGTTCTTCTGCTTATCTATCTGGGAATACAGTTGTTTTCTAAAAGAGAAACTAAACATCACTTATAGTTATATTTATTATTTTTTAAGACTATAATAGATATCCTTAGATAAGAGGGAATATTATCCCTTCATTATCTTAGGAGAATATCATGAAA
>JGI11705J14877_10000413_pt1 | contig 27121 bp, 28 predicted proteins | sample Etolaghawater15m_FD_14877 | JGI IMG/M metagenome (IMG submission 14877)
CGCCTCGCTGGCTGATCGTAAACATCATGAGCGTGGGCATGATTACGCCTGGGGCAAGGTGCTGGAGGTGACTCCAATGTATCGCCAGGTGCGCAGCAGCGTGCCTGTCGAAGAGTGCTGGCAGCAGCCCGTGCGTCATGTTCAGCAGGTTAATCACAGTGATATCGCTGGCAGTACACTGGCAGGCGGCATACTGGGAGGCATCATTGGTCATCAGATTGGCAAAGGCAATGGACGCAAGATAGCCACTGCATTCGGCACGATTATTGGCGCCCAGTTGGGGCATGATGCCGCGCGTGGTGCGCATGGTGCGAGCGATTACAGCTACACCCGCTACGACAATGTGTGCGAGACCAAGCACAAGGTCAGTTACGAACAGGTTCTGGACGGTTACCGAGTCCGGTATAGTTATCGCGGTGATCAGTATGAAACGACCATGGCGCACAAGCCAGGCAAAAAAATCAAACTGCAAGTGTCGGTTCAGCCGGTCGCCAATCTGTAATAACCCCATCGCGCGGAGAACACAGCATGCGAGCCATCGTTATTGAAGATGATCGTCATATCAACGAGCAAATTGTCGGCCGCCTCAAACAGGAGGGTTTCGCTGTCGATTCGGCCGACAATGGTTCGGACGGCCTGTTTTTGATTCAGGAGTACCCGGCCGATGTCGCTATCGTCGACCTTGGGTTGCCACAGATGTCCGGTCTGGAGGTCATCCGCAAGGTGCGTGCCGATGGCAGTAAACTTCCGATCCTGATTCTGACAGCGCGCGGCAACTGGCAGGACAAGGTCGAGGGCCTGGATGCAGGCGCCGATGACTACCTGGTGAAACCCTTTCATCAGGAAGAAATGATGGCGCGTATTCGAGTACTGATTCGACGCGCGGCGGGCTGGTCGGACGCCAGCCTGAGCTGTGGACCGATCCGGCTCGACCCGTCGTCACAGCGGGTGTCGCTGAACGGTGTGGAGGTGGAACTCACCGCCTACGAATACAAGGTCATCGAATACCTCATGATGCATGCTGGCGAGGTGGTCTCGAAGAGTGTACTGACCGAACATTTGTATGACGAGGATGGCGATCGCGACAGTAATGTCATCGAGGTATTCATTCGCCGTCTGCGCCAGAAGCTCGATCCCGCGAATGATTTGAATCCGATTGAAACACTGCGCGGTCGCGGTTACCGTTTTACCCTGCCGCCCGCGCGAGCAGCGTCCTGAGGCGCTGTGCGCTCGATCAAGTCTCGACTGCTGTTGACCAGTCTGTTGGTGCTGGTGGTGTTCATGTTGTTGACGGCCTTTGTGCTGGAGCAGGCGGTTGAAAAACGCATGCTCAAGGCCGAAGAGGACAAGCTGGGCGCGCTGATGTACAGCATTCTGGCCGCGGTCGATCGTGATGCGACGGGTCTCAGCATCACGGTGTCGGACGCCAGGCTGTTCGAACATGCGCTGTTTGATCCGAATTCATCATTGCGAGCGCTGTTGTACAGCGAACGGGGAGAGATCTGGCGTTCCATTTCAACCTCCAATTCGTACCCGCGACCGCCAAACCTGGCCGATGAAGAACTTCGTTTCAGCCAGCTGAAACATGAAGATGCCCACTGGTTTCAACTCGCGTTTTCGATTCGTTGGCCCAACGTGCATGAACGTCTGGATCGCTACCATCTGGTGCTGTGGAAAAACGCGCGTGAATACAGTGATCAATTAAAACGTTTTCGCCAGACCCTTTGGGTCTGGTTATCGGTCACCATCGGGCTGCTGATGTTGTTGATGTGGCTGGTAATGTCCTGGGGCTTGCGGCCCTTGCGAGCAATCGGTGACGAGGTGAAGGCGATCGAGAATGGCCACAAGGATAGTTTCGACGCCGACTATCCCGGCGAGATCAAACCGCTGACGCAAAACCTCAATCGCCTGTTACAGCGCGAACGTCATCAGATGCAGCGCTATCGCCACGCACTCGACGATCTCGCGCACAGCCTGAAAACCCCGCTCGCTGTATTACGTGGACTCACGGAAAAATCCGCATGGCAGGATGAGGATTTAAAGACTTTGATCGAGCAAAACGAGCGCATGAACCAGATTGTTTCGTACCAGCTCAAGAAAGCCGCCACGGTCGGCGGCGAACTCATGGCGCGGCCGGTCAACCTGTCCGCGTTGCTGACCAAAACCGTCAATGCACTGCGCAAGGTATATCAGCACCGTGGGCTTCATATCGACCTTGACGCGGGAGATGATCTGCAATTGCGCATGGACGAAAGTGACCTGTTGGAAGTTCTCGGTAACCTCATCGACAACGCATGCAAGTACGGCAGCCGACAGGTCCGGATTCGCCTCATGTCGGGAGAAGGGCAAATCAATATGGTGATCGAGGACGATGGCGATGGACTGACTGCCAGTCAGGTCAACAGCATTTTGACGCGCGGCTTGCGCTTCGATCAGAGCCGTGAAGGCCAGGGTATAGGTCTGGCGGTGGTCAAGGAAATCGTCGACGCCTACGAGATTGACCTCACCTTTGAGAGATCGTCAAGGCTGGGTGGACTGCAGGTTATGCTTGGTTTCAGCAATGTTTGACCGTGATCAGGATACGGTCAGTGATAACCAAAAACCGTAGATGATGATCAGCGCGCCAGGCAGGTAAACCAGCCAGTCAGGCAGGCGTTTTCGGCTCCGGTCTGAGCGCCGCGAAAACGAGGATGAATAGGTCCGCATGGGATAGCTCCTGATGTGAATCAGGTGACATCTTATAGTACCTGCGAGCAGAATTTGTGTGACTCAAATCTGGAAATTGTGTACTGAATGGATGATCGTGGTGTGGAACGACCAACGGTATGTAAAGTGGATGACACATGCTCGGCGACACACACGGTACAACGATAAAAGCTCACCTTGCTGGTGTTAGATACCTGTTGATCATAGATCTCCATCAGGGAATCACAATGTGGGCATTTCATGGTTTTTCCTCCTGGCTGCAGCCTGATGCTGTTGACTGCAAAGTATATCCCTATCTCAAATACGCACAATATGTGGAGGTAATGAAGGATGAAATCCACTATATATTGTGGTGGGTGTGCCTGATGTCAACGCCAGGCTGTGGTCTGGGAAAACTGTCAGAAACCCAGTCACTTAGCCCACAAAATTCATGTGGGCTATTATGAGCGCGGCATTACCGGGAAATTTTTTTTCGGACAAGCGGTATCAGGCAATGGCCTTGAAACCGATGTCGCGTCGGCAATATGCGCCGGGCCAGTCGATTTGATCGACCAGTTCATAAGCCCGGCGCTGGGCATCACTGACATCCTCGCCCAGGGCCACGGCACACAGTACGCGACCACCGTTGCTGACCAGTTCGCCATGCGCATCGAGAGCCGTGCCAGCGTGGAATATCTTGCCCTCGGTGGTGCTCGATGGCAGGTTTCGAATTCGTTCGCCTTTGGCGTATTTGTCGGGGTAACCATTGGCCGCCAGAACCACGCCAAGCGATACCCTGGTGTTCCATTCGGCCTGTTCCTGATCGAGTTTGCCCTCCAGCGCCGCCAGGCAGTGTTGTACCAGATCCGATTGCATGCGCATCATGATCGGTTGCGTTTCCGGGTCACCGAAGCGGCAGTTGTATTCCAGCACTTTGGGGGTGCCGTTTTGGTCGATCATCAGACCCGCATATAAAAAGCCGGTGTAGGGAAGACCTTCGGCGGCCATACCATCCACAGTCGGGCGAATAACCTCGTTCATCACCCGCTGTGCGATGTCGTCGGTGACGATCGGTGCGGGCGAATAGGCGCCCATGCCACCGGTATTGGGCCCCTGGTCGCCCTCGTCACGCGCCTTGTGATCCTGTGATGTCGCCATCGGCAGCACGTTGTGCCCATCCACCATGCAGATATAACTTGCCTCCTCGCCGTGCAGGAATTCCTCGATTACGACACGATGCCCGGCTTCACCGAAGGCATTGCCCGCCAGCATGTCGCGCACTGCGGCAATGGCCTGCTGCTTGGTCTGCGCCAGAATGACACCTTTGCCCGCAGCCAGGCCGTCCGCCTTGACCACGATGGGTGCGCCATGGGCCTCGATGTAGGCAATGGCAGGTTCGATTTCTGTGAAGCTTTGATAATGTGCCGTGGGAATGTGGTGGCGGGCGAGGAAATCCTTGGTGAAGGTTTTCGAGCCTTCCAGCTGTGCCGCGGCCTGGCTGGGTCCGAATATCTTCAGGCCTTTGGCCTGAAACAAATCGACCACCCCGGCAACCAGCGGGGCTTCGGGGCCGACGATCGTCAGGTCAATGGCCTCGCGCAGGGCGAATTGACACAGGCCAGCAATATCGTCAGCCGAGATATCGACATTGGTCAACCCCTGTTCCTGGGCGGTGCCTGCATTGCCGGGTGCAACGTAAACCGTGTCAGCAAGCGGTGATTGGGCTGCTTTCCAGGCCAGGGCATGTTCGCGGCCACCGCCGCCAATTACCAGAATCTTCATGCCAGTGTCCGCTCAGTGTCTGAAATGGCGCATGCGGGTGAATACCATCGCCATGCCGTGTTCATTGGCTGCAGTGATGACTTCTTCATCGCGCATCGATCCACCTGGCTGAATGACCGCCACTATGCCGGCTTCATGTGCGGCATCGATTCCATCACGGAAAGGAAAGAAGGCGTCGGAAGCCATGACCGAGCCTGCGACCTGGAGGTTCGCATGCTGCGCTTTGATGCCGGCGATTCGAGCGCTGTTAATGCGTGACATCTGGCCCGCACCGACGCCGATGGTCATTGCGTCCCTGGCATACACAATGGCGTTGGATTTGACGAATTTGGCCACCTTCCAGCTGAATATCAGGTCGCGCATCTGTTCCTCACTGGGCTGTTTTTCGGTCACAACTTCAAGCTCGCTGTAAAGCTGCAGGTCGGCGTCCTGGACCAGCAGGCCACCGTTCACCCGTTTCAGATCGAGGCGGTAGGGGGCCTCCTGCCATTGTCCGCAGGACAGCAGGCGAACATTGGGCTTGCTTGCGACAATTTCAGCTGCCGCGTCATCAACTGATGGCGCGATAATGACCTCGACGAACTGGCGATCGATGATGGCCTGGGCGGTTGCCGCGTCGAGCCCCCGATTGAAGGCGATGATGCCGCCAAACGCCGATTCCGGATCAGTCGCGAAGGCGCGGTCATAGGCGGTCAGAATGTTGTCTGTCGTGGCAACGCCGCAGGGGTTGGCGTGTTTGACGATGACACAGCTGGGCTCGTCGAATTGTTTGACGCATTCCAGCGCCGCGTCGGTATCGCCGATGTTGTTATAGGACAGCTCCTTGCCGGACAGTTGTCGTGACGTCGAAATGCTTGGCTCCTTGAGGTTGGTCTCGACGTAGAAGGCGGCATTTTGATGCGGGTTTTCGCCATACCGCATGCCCTGAATGTGATGGTATTGCAGGGTAATGGTGCGCGGGAAGCGTCGGTCAGCCTCGGGTTGCACCATGCGACCGAAGTAGTTGGCGATGGCGCCGTCGTAGCTTGAGGTGTGTTCAAAGGCGCGAATCGCCAGCGAAAAACGTGTTGCCGCGGTCAGTGACTGGTTATTCTCGGCCATCTCGCGTAATACGACGTCATAGTCCAGCGGGTCGACCACGATCGTCACGCTATCATGGTTTTTGGCGGCGGCGCGAACCATGGCAGGCCCGCCGATATCGATATTTTCAATGGCATCCTCAAGGCTGCAATCGGGACGGGCGACGGTCTGCTGGAACGGATACAGATTGATCACGACCAGATCGATGGGCTGTATATCGTGTTCGGCCATGATGGCATCATCGATGCCACGGCGCCCGAGAATGCCGCCATGGACCTTGGGATGCAGGGTCTTGACGCGTCCATCCATCATCTCTGGAAAGCCGGTATGATCGGCTATCTCGGTGACCGTAAGCCCGGCCTCGGCAATGATTTTAGCCGTGCCGCCGGTCGACAGCAGTTCAACGCCAGACTGGCTGAGGGCGCGTGCAAATTCAACCACGCCGGTTTTATCGGAAACGCTAAGCAGGGCGCGACGAATGGGATGTTGGGTATCGGTCATGGTCCGGTCCAGAATGGAAAACGGCGCATTATAAGGTAAGCGCGGGGTAACATGAAGCAGTGCCCGAATGATTTGGGCGGGGCGTCGATCAGTGTTTGGCGATCAGTGCTTGATGTTGTACTGCTGCAGTTTCTTGCGCAGGGTGCCGCGGTTGATGCCTAGACAACTGGCGGCACGCGACTGGTTGTTCTCGCAATGTTCCATGACGATCGTCAGCAAGGGGCGTTCTATCTCGCTGAGCACTGTGTCGTAAAGCTTATCCGGCGCTTCGCCATCCAGATCGTCCAGATACTGGCGAATTGCAACCGAGACCGAATCCTGCAGTGAATGTTTGTTCTTTTTCAATTCCGTAGCCAGGACCAACATCAAAAACTACGCACCCTGAGTTGCCTTGATTGTTCTTGTTAAGCGCAGCGGTGCGCACCCCAAACTCAACAGGCCAGACTAAAGCGGCCGTGTTCGAGCTGATCGAAATAAAGGTTAATTTGCCCTATCTGGTGTTCCGGTGATTGAGCAGCAAGGAGTTCCGCTCGAATCGATTGAAATTCCCTGTTCCCTTCCAGTTGCCAGATGATATGTTTGCGTGCGACCCGTATGCCCTGATATTCACCGTAAAATTCATACAGATGATGCAGGTGCCGTATCAGCCAGGTTTTTCTTGTTGTTAAATCTGGCTCTTCGAGGATTTCACCATGTTCAAGAAAATGAATGATATGGCTGAAAATCCATGGCTGACGCTGAGCAGCTCGCCCGATCATGATAGCATCCGCATTGGTGAAGTCTATGACCATTTTGGCCTTTTGAGCACTGTCGATATCGCCGTTGGCGATCACAGGTATTTTAAGTTGTTGTTTTACCTGTTGAATTGTGTCGTATTCCGCTGATCCGAAATATTTTTGGTCGCGCGTTCGGCCATGAATCGTCAGCGCCTGCACGCCGCATTCCTGAGCGATATTGGCGATTCTTGCGGCGTTTCTGGCCTCGCTCGACCAGCCGCTACGGATCTTAAGGGTGACCGGTACATCCACGGCGCCGACCACGGCATCGAGAATGCGGGCGACCTTGTGTTCGTCTTTCATGAGCGCCGAGCCGGCATCGACCCGGCATACCTTTTTTGCCGGGCAGCCCATGTTGATGTCGATTATCTGGGCGCCCCGATCGACGTTGTAACGCGCTGCGTCGGCCATCATTGAGGGGTCTGCACCCGCGATCTGAACGATGACCGGTTCCGGTTCTCCCTTATGGTCGGTGCGTAGAAGGGTTTTGCGGGTGTTGCGTAGTTCAGGTTTGCTGCTGACCATCTCCGATACCGTCATGGCCGCGCCTAGCGATCTGCACAGTTGTCGGAAGGGCCGGTCGGTGACCCCGGCCATCGGGGCCAACGCCAGTGGTGCGGCGAAGCAATACGGGCCGATGCTAAACGCCCCGCGCCGCGCGTTCGGCGGGTGCGGATTATTCATGCACGAACTCGAATTCATAGGTCAACGCCTGGGTGCCGGGATCGGCTATTTCCAGACGAAACTGAATTGACTTGCCCGGCGGCAGCAGCTCGATAGAGGCGTCGACCAGGTATTCGGCCGGCGTAAACAGGCGATTGCCGATCAGGTTGCCCTGCACATCGGACAGGCTGATCAATAAACCGGGTACCGATTGGGCGAAGGGAGCCTTGTTGATGAAGGAACCCGAAATCATCAGGGCCTTGTCGCGGGTTGGATGGGTAAACACATTACGTTCGACGAGCTTGATCTGCGCCAGGCTGGAGAATCGCGAGTCATCGCAGGGCAGCATTCGGCACAGGTTGAGTACCTGGGGTTGATAGCTGGATGACGCGATCAGTGGATAACGCTGGTAATAGATCAACTGGACCAGGGTCATTATGATCAGTATGAGTATGCCAATCATCCACAATACCGGCTTAAGGCTTCGCTGTCCGCCATGCTGGCTATCACCGTACATGGCTTCCCGGAGTGATACCTCGCGTGGAGCCAGTTTTTCACTGACTTCGTAGTTTTGCGGAGCATCCGGCGCGCCATGCCCATGCGTGACCGATTGATGAGGGACAGACCCATCGCCCAGATTGTCGAGGGTAAAAAGCGCGTTGAATACCTGATGGCACTGGCTACAGCGGGCCTGACCATGCGCCGCATCCAGTTGTTGCTGGGTAATGCGAAACACGCTGCCACAGTGCAGACAGGTTGTTTGCAGATTCTCGCCTAGGTGCATATCGACTGTCAGGGAATGGAGTTACGAGTACCGGTGACGCGGCACCAGCCGTCGCGGATTGTAACAGCATCCAGATCAAAGTGCCTTTGATATGCGGTGTGAACGGCATCAGCCTGTTCCGGCAGAATGCCTGAAAGCAGCAGTTGCGCGCCGGGTGTCGTTAGACGGGCGAAACGGGGTTGCAACTCCACCAGTGGGCCAGACAGGATATTGGCGATCAGGTAGTCACAGTGTTGTACCTGCATGGCCTCGGGCAGGGAAATGTTGAGGTGAGCTGGATCAAGTCCGTTGCGTTGAGCATTACGTGCGGTCGAATCCAGTGCTTGCGGGTCGAGATCAATACAGGCAAGCGCGGTCGCGCCGAGTTTACACGCGGCGATGGCGAGAATGCCGGATCCGCATCCATAATCGATGACTGATTTGCCGCGCGGGGGATGTCCGTCCATGAACTCAAGACACAGCGCGGTGGTGGGATGCCCACCGGTGCCAAACGCAATGCCCGGATCCAGAATGATGTTGCATGCAGCGGGGTCTGGCGGTTCGTGCCAGCTTGGCACCACCCACAGACGCTGACCGAAACGCACCGGATGATAGCGATCAAGAAACGCGCGTTCCCAGACCTGGTCGGCCAGTTCCTGCTGTTTGATGGACGGCGCCAGATGCGCTGGCAGGCCGGTGACGAGCGCGTCGTACAGGGCCTCGATCGGTTGGGACTGGTCAAACAGGCCGGTAATGGTGGAGCGTGACCAAAGCGGGGTGTCGCCAGGCAGTGGTTCGTAAATCGGCTCGTCCTGTGCGTCGCCGATTGTTAGGCTTTGTGCGCCGAGTCCGAGCAGGCAGTCCTCGACCTGCTCCAACTCGTTACCGGCGCACTCCACGGTGAGTTGCCACCAGGCCACGACTATTTAGCGCCCAGTTTCTTTTCCAGGTAGTGGATATCGGTGCCCCCGGCCGCGAAATTGCCATCACTGATAATGTCGATCTGCAGCGGAATATTGGTTTTGATGCCATCGATGACAATCTCTGACAGTGCGCCCTGCATTCGCGCCAGCGCTGACTGACGGGTATTGCCGTAGGTGATCAGCTTGCCAATCATCGAGTCATAATAGGGTGGAACCTTGTAACCGCTGTAGATATGGGTGTCCAGACGCACGCCAGGGCCGCCGGGTGGATGGAACATGTTGATAGTGCCCGGCGAAGGCATGAATGTTCTGGGGTCTTCGGCATTCAGTCGGCATTCGATGGCGTGCCCACGAATTACAATGTCCTGCTGGGTGACGCTCAGTGGCTTGCCCGAGGCGATTGAGATCTGTTCGCGTATGATATCGACGCCCGTAATCATCTCGGTGACCGGATGTTCGACCTGTACCCGGGTGTTCATCTCAATGAAGTAGAATTCGCCGTTTTCGTACAAAAACTCGAAGGTGCCGGCGCCCTCGTAACCCATCTCGGTACAGGCGCGGGCGCAGCGGGTGCCGATCTCGTGGCGCTGTTCGGGCGTGATGCCGGGCGCCGGAGCTTCCTCCACCACTTTCTGGTGGCGCCGTTGCATGGAGCAGTCGCGCTCGGCCAGATGGATGGCGTTGCCGTGTGAGTCAGCCAGCACCTGGATTTCAATATGGCGCGGTTTTTCGAGGTATTTCTCCATGTACACCATGTCGTTGTTGAATGCTGAGCCGGCTTCCGATTTGGTCAGTTGAATGGCGTTGAGCAGGCTGCCCTCGGCATTGACCACGCGCATGCCACGGCCGCCGCCGCCGCCCGCGGCCTTGATAATAACCGGGTATCCGATTTTGCGTGCGATTTCGATATTCCTTTCCTTGTCGTCGCTGAGTGGTCCGTCCGACCCGGGCACCGTGGGTACGCCGGCTTTTTTCATGGTTTCGATGGCGGCGACCTTGTCGCCCATGGTGCGAATGGCCTCGGCGCTGGGGCCAATGAATTTAAAGCCGCTGGTCGTTACCTGCTCGGCGAATTTGGCGTTTTCAGACAAAAAACCGTAACCCGGATGGATCGCTGCGGCGTTGGTGACCTCGGCGGCGCAGATGATCGCCGGGATATTGAGGTAACTGTCCGTTGACGAGGGGGGGCCGATACATACCGACTCATCCGCGAGGCGCACGTGTTTGAGGTCACGGTCGGCGGTGGAGTGCACGGCCACGGTCTGTATGCCCATTTCGCGGCATGCACGCAGAATGCGCAATGCAATCTCGCCGCGATTGGCGATGACGATTTTTTCTAACATGCTGCCAGTTCCTAATCGATGATGTAGAGAACCTGATCGAACTCTACCGGCTGCCCGTTTTCAGCCAGTATGGCCTTGACGGTGCCTGCCTTGTCGGCCTCGATCTGGTTCATCATCTTCATCGCTTCAATGATGCAAAGGGTATCGCCGACATTCACCTTCTGACCAACGCTGACGAATGGCCCGGCCGTGGGTGAGGGGGCGGAATAAAACGTGCCGACCATGGGCGAGCGAATCTGGTGTCCGCTGACCGGTTCAGGTTCGCTCACCACAGCGGGCTCCGCTGCGGCGCTGGCAACGGGTGCGGTGGCGGGCGGAGGGGCTGCCATGGTGTAGTGAGCAGGCGCCATCATGGTGGGCGCCAACTGGCGGCTGATGCGAACGGACTCTTCGCCTTCCTTGATTTCGAGTTCGGCAATTCCGGACTCTTCGAGCAGCTCGATCAGTTTCTTGATTTTACGAATATCCATGAAAACTCTCTGTCTGTATGTGTGTTAAACAATAGCTATAGTTTTATAAAGACCCGCAGCGCGCGATGGCGGCATGCAGGCCCAGCAGGTAACTGTCTTTGCCCAGACCGCTGATGACACCGGTGGCGATGTCGGACAGGTAGGATGTGTGGCGAAAGCTCTCGCGCGCGTGAACGTTTGACAGGTGGACTTCAATAAACGGCTTGCCGCATGCCAGAAAGGCGTCGCGGATAGCGATGCTGGTGTGGGTGTAGGCGGCCGGATTGATGAGAATGAAGTCGGTGCCGTCGCTTAGGGTGCGGTGCAGGCGATCGACGATTTCCCCTTCATGATTCGATTGAAACGTGTCCAGCGCAATCGCCGAAAGGGTTGCCAGATCGCGCATTTCCTGGTTAATGGATTCGAGTGTATCGGCCCCGTAGTGTCCGGGTTCTCGTTGTCCCAACAGGTTCAGGTTGGGCCCATGAATGACCAGGATTTTAGGCATGTTCAGTGGCTAGGATTAAACGCTGAGGAAATTTGCGGGATTTTCACATAGGCGCAAGATCGTGTCCAGTTTTAATCAAATTTACAGATGTTCAGCGCATTATTTCACAACAGCTTTAATGCGGCAGGGCCGTGATGGCGGCGTTCAGAGCATGGGCGGAGATTTCCCCCGCATGGCTGAAGGTGATTGTTCTGGAGGCATCGAGAATCACTGTAAAGGGCAGGCCGCCCGAGCGATTTCCAAACAGGGCATTGATCGCGGCTGTATCCTTTTGGACCAGCAACAGAGGGTAATTGAAATCGTATTGCCGGGCGAATTCGCTGACATTGGCGGCGCTGTCGAAAGCCAGCCCAATGAATCGAACATGACCGGCATGCTGTTGTTGCAGCTCAATAAGCGCCGGAATTTCACGCCGACAAGGGGCGCACCATGGCGCCCAGAAATTGATCACGAGTATGCGCTCGTTCCAGTCTGCAAGCCGGTAGTTGCCACCATCCAGTCCGGCGAAACTCAGTTCGTCGAAGCTGAGTTGCCGTGCCGGGGAGGACGGGGGCGCGCTGACAATGCCCGGTTCGTTCTGCGTGACATAGAAAACCAGCACGCCAGCCAACGCCGACAACACGGCGACGACAGGCAACATCAGCAGTTGTTTGTTCGGCATTTAGATATTCTTGAGTGCGGCCACAATGTGTGCCGCAAACTCGGGCCCTTTCATTTCGCCGACCACACGGGTGCCGGGTATTTCACGGCCTTCACGGTCAAAGAACAGGATCGCTGGCGGTCCAAAGATACCCAGTGATTTGAGGAACTGTTTATCAGTCGCATCGAACGGTGTGACGTCACTTTGCAGCGTGGTGACACCTTCAAGTGCGGCCAGCACATCGGGATGAGTGAATGCGTATTTTTCCATTTCCTTGCACGAGATACACCAGTCGGCATAAAAGTCGAGCATGGCTGGTTTACCGCGATTTTCCGCCAACGCTCGCTGCAGGCCCGTTTCCCCCTTGATCTGGGTGAAATTAATATGCCCCTGCGTCGTTGCTGAACCAGCCCCCGCTGTTGTGATCACCGTCGAGCCGGTCAGCCCTTTGAGCGGCTGGATCAGATCCTTGCTGCCGGCCGCGACGCCATACAGGTAAAACACACCGTAGATGAGCAGGATCAGGCCAACACCTTTCCACAGTTTTCGCCAGCCCGATACGCCATCTGGCAGGCGATCGATGGCGCCCATATAGATCGCCGAGGTGATGATCAATATCGACATCAGCAGCATGGTGATCGAGGTCGGCAGAATACGTTCAAGCAGCCAGATGGCCACGGCCAGCAGGCCGACACCGAACACCGCCTTGACCGCATCCATCCAGGTGCCGGCGCGTGGCAACAGCTTACCTGCCGTGGTGCCAATCAGAAGTAGCGGTGTGCCCATGCCCATGCCCAGGGCGAACAGCGCCAGCCCGCCGAGTACCCAGTCCTGGGTTTGCGATATAAACAGCAGCGCGCCAACCAACGGTGCGGTAATGCAGGGGCCAACGATCAGTGCGGACAACAGGCCCATGACCGCAACGCCCGCCAGGTTGCCTCCTGCCTGTTTGTTACTGATTTCGGTCAGACGGCTTTGAATGAAACTCGGCATCTGCAGGTCGTAGAAACCGAACATGGACAGCGACAGCAGTACGAAGATCAGGGCAAACACGCTCAGGATGATCGGGTCCTGGAACCAGGCCTGAATATTGAATTCTGCTCCGAAGCGGCCAACGATGGCGCCAGCAATGGCATAGGTGGTGGCCATCGCCAACACGTAGACCAGCGACAGGGTAAATGCCTTGCGGGTCGTGATATTGTCACCCTGACCCGCGATGATGCCAGACAGAATAGGGATCATCGGAAACACGCAGGGCGTGAAGGTCAGACCGACACCGGCCAGAAAGAACAGGAAGATACTGAATGCGCTGGCGTCTTTCAGCAGGTTGGCGAATTCATCCTGCTCGCTGCCGGTGGAGGACGTGGTATCAGCGGTCGCTGCGGCGGGTTGTGTCGGATTGACCTGCTGTGGCGCCGGGGCCGATGGTTGGGTTGTTGATTGGCCGCTATCGGTTGCCAGCCCCTGGGGTTTTTCATCCAGGATGTCGATGGACCGCGCCTGGGTATCCACCTTCAGGTATTTGGTCATTGGCGGGTAACAGATCTTGTCCTCGACACAGCCCTGGTAGCCCACAGCCAATACCGCATAGCGGCTGGCGCTGGTCTCCGAGATGAGCGGGATCGGTATGCTGACAAAATTGTGATAGACCTGCATCAGGCCGAAAAACTCGTCGTTTTTCTCATCACCCATGGGCAGTGAAACCGGTCCCAGACTGTGACCCTCGCCATCGATCAGGGTGACCTTCATCTTGTCACGGTAAAGATAGGTCGAGCGATGCAGTTGTATCTCGCTCTGGATAACATGGTTCCTGTCCAGCACCGCGCCAAGTTTAAATGCCTGATCAGGATCGGGGATTTCATCCTCGTCGTCAGCCAGACCCATCTGTGCGCCGAGTGATTGCAGCATGGCGAATGGATCGAGCGCGTTGGTTTTTTTCGCGGGTGCTGGTTGAACAGGTACAACGGGTTCGTTGTCAGTGGCCGCCGCCTGCACGTTTTGTCCCAGCAGGTTGCCGAGTTGCTCGATACCGCTGCTCATCATGCCCGAGGCCGCGTCGATCGGGGTGAACTGGTAGGGTTGGGGCGAGATGCGTGCACTGCTGGCCAGATCCATCGTCAGCGACTGGTACAGCGGCGGATAACAAACACCTATATCGGCGCAGCCCTGGCCGGTGGTTTTGATCTGGAGTACCTGTGGTCTGTCGGACTGTGGGAATTGCAGGGGCAGTGTAATGGCGACCTGGTCACGGTAGACTTCGACATCGCCAAAGAATTCATCGTGTTTGATCTTGCCGTCCGGAACCACCGGCTCGCCGAAAAGCACCCCGCGGCTTTCGAGATCGAAGCGGAATGCATCGCGGTACATGTAGTAGCCCGGTGCAATGCGGTATTCGGCGATGACCTTATCGCCTTCAACCCAGGCCTGCAGGCTGAAGGCCTGTTCGGGCGGCAGAAGCTCGTCCTGTTGTGCCCATGTTATCTGGACGGCGAGCGTGCACAGTAGAAAAACAAAAAGCTGCTTGATCGATTTCATTCAGTTGTACCTTTTATCCAGTCCAGATAAGCCCTGAGCCCGTCTTCGACCGAAATCTGCAGAATTTCGGGGCACTCATAGGGGTGTGTTTCGACAATTGCCTGTTGCAATGCCATGGCCTTGCGAGTCGTCGTTTTTAACAACATCTGATGCTCTTGACCCTCGTTGAGTTCCCCGTTCCAGACATACAGGGAGCTCATTCTGGGCAAAATATTGACGCAGGCCACGAGTCCATCGGTCAACCACTGGTGCGCAGCAACGCGCGCCGAGGCTTCGTCGGGCCAGGTGGTGAGTAACAGGCAGATATCAGACATAAATGCTAATGCAAGTGACGTAAACTAAAAGTTGCGCACTGCAGGTGGAACGGCTTGGCCTGATATTTATCGTTGGCTCAAAGCCTGTGCCATGTGATCTTTGGTCGGGCTGGTGTATCCTGCTGGCGAATGCGTATTCTATTCTTGAGGTAAACATGTTTCCAGTTGTGGCGTTGATCTTTTTACTTGTTCCGGCTCTGGAGATCTATTTATTGATTCAGGTTGGGCAGTTGATCGGCGCGTTATCGACGGCGTTGCTGGTGATTTTGACCGCTGTGGTCGGTGTTCAGTTATTGAAAAGTCAGGGGCTTTCGACCTTGACGCGCGCCCAGCAACGCATGCACGAGGGACAGATGCCTGCCCAGGAATTGCTGGAGGGGCTTGCGTTGGTGGTGGCCGGGGCATTCTTATTGACGCCAGGATTCTTTACCGACACGGTTGGCTTCCTGCTGTTGTTCCCGCTCACCCGGGGTCTGATGATAAAGTACCTGAGCCGGCGCCTTATGGCATCCGGACATTTCGTTATGCACAACCAGACCGGGGGGACTCGTCCAGAACAGGGCGATGTCATCGACGGGGTCAATTATCGGCGCCACGACGAGGATCGCGATTCTCGCTGAGTTGTCGATTGAGGAGCCGCTAAAATTTGAAGGTTGGGCGCAGTATTAACCGGGTTTCGTGGTTGCTATCTTCAAGCGAGCCGCTGTATTTGGATACGGTGCGCTTGAGACCGATACCAAACGAAAAAATGCCGTTGTCGCCAGGCCACTGCTTTTCCACGAATAACTGGCCCTGCACCAGGCTAGAATCCTGCGCAGAAAAATCGGCACGTACATCGATACCGGTATTCTGCAAAAATTTGTAACTGCGCAGGTCGCGATTGAATAGCTCGCGCCGAATACCCAGATAGTGGCTATCGGCAATCTCCGGATTACTGTGTGTTTTTACCCCGATGCGAAAGCTCCAACTGTGGTAGATGGGCCCGATACGCCGGTCGCCTTTCAATTTCCATTCGATTTCGTACCAGTCGTCGCTAACCTGGGTGTTGTTGCTGATGTGGCGGTCACCAATGCTGATAAGGAATCCTGAATACCCCTTGTTGACCGCTGCGGCTTGATCTTCCTCCTGCAGTTTGAACTGAATGACATTGCCGAGGAAAAATGACAAGGCGTAAGGTTCTTCGAAACCTTCGGTCAGCGCCTCGATCAGGTTAAGATCATCGCTGACATCGAAGTCGTCATAGATGAATGGTTCGTGTTTTTTGATCCAGGTGCCCAGTACAGGCAGCGGGTTGACGCTGGCTTCGATCAAAAAGAATCGCGGGGTAATCGCGTCGCGTAACAGCTTGGTATAGATCTGGCGTTCGTTCTTGAGGGTAACAGTCTCGATGTCTTCTTCTGTTAAGGGAATATACAGGCCAATGTTGCTGTAATAGGGGTCGAGCTCATATTCGACCGATGCATTGGCTATTGCCGATGCGCTGAAAAGGGTCAGAATGAGGGTGAACAGAAGTGGCATGCGTTACCAGGCATCATTGTTTTGGTTTTTATTCTAACCCGCATCGGTTAAAAAATTGTGAGTGTATTCATAAAATGAGGCCGGATCACGCGAAACAAATCAGCTGAATGCTGCAAGCTCGGCGAATTGCTGATTCTTCGGGCGCAGTGATTGCCTGTTTGTTACGGCAGGACGAATAATCAACAGCTTGCCTGATATTTGACAGGCAAACTGAAATGACTCATCGACCGGTCAATCGTTGGATGGCACGAGATAAACCGGCAACCGACTCTGGCGCAGCAGCTTCTCGCTGGTGCTGCCGAGTAGAATCTGACTCAGAAGACCCTTGCCGTGTGAGCCGGCAATGATGAAGTCGACCTGCATTTTTTCGGCCTCGTGCAACAGCATGTCTACGGTGTTGCCCTGAACCATGAGCGCCTTGCAGGTAATATCAGACCTGCGAAGTTCGTCAGCGTGGGCCTGCAGGGTTTTGTGTTCGTGCTGAAAGCGTTTGGCGATGCCATCGCGCAATTCGGCGGGGTCGATGGCGTAAGGGGTCGCTGGATCCATGTCGTAGGCGATATGATCCGGTGCGGGTTCGGCAATGTGCATCAGAATCAGCTCGGCGCTTGCCGCCTGTGCCAGCCGTGCAGTCTGGTCGAGAATCTTGCCGGTGATGTTGGAGAAATCAAGCGCAACCAATATCTTCATTTCAATCTCCTTTGCGAGTCCTGACGGGTTTCATTATACATCCTGGCCTCCGGTTCGGCAGCACCCTCTGATCAACAGGGGCTCAATCAGACGGGTATAGCGGCGCTTCCTGCAGTGCGCCAAGCTGTTCACGCAGGGCCAGGACATGGTCTTCCCAGTAGCGTACGCTATTGAACCATGGAAACGCCATGGGGAATGCCGGATCGTTCCAGCGACGCGCGAGCCAGGCGCTGTATTGCATGATACGCAGGGTTCGGAACACCTCGATCAGCTGTAATTCGTTGAAATCGAAATCGTTGAATTCGAGGTAACCCTGGAGGATTTTTTTCAGTTGCACGGATTGTTGGTAGCGGTCGCCTGATAACAGCATCCATAAGTCCTGTATTGCCGGGGCCATGCGAGCATCATCGAAATCGACGAAATGCGGGTGATCGTCGCGCCATAACATGTTGCCCGCGTGGCAATCGCCATGTACCCGAATCCAGCGTACCGCGCCGGCGCGTTGCATGATGTCCTGCATGTTGATGATCAGATCGCGGGTGAGCGAATCATAGGCCAGCTGCAGTTCGCGAGGAATGACGTTTTCACTGATATAACTGCGGCTTTCTTCACCATAGCTCAGGATGCTGATGGCGGGACGCGTGTGGAATGGTTGTCTGGCGCCTATCGCGTGCATGCGCGCCAGCAGTCGCCCCAGAACGGTCAGGTTGTCCTGGTAATCGAGTTCAGGCGCTCTGCCGCCTTTGCGTTCGAACAGGCTGAAACGGAAATCCTTGAAGTGATGCAGGCTGGTGTCGCTGTTCAGGCATAGTGGTGCAACCACAGGCAGTTCCTGATTGGCCAGTTCAAAACTGAAGGCATGCTCTTCCAGTATCTGGTGATCGCTCCAGCGCTGTGGGCGGTAAAACTTCGCAATGATCGGGGTCTGGCCCTCCAGTCCAACCTGATAGACGCGGTTTTCGTAGCTGTTAAGCGCCAGGATTCGGCCGTCGCACAGCACATCGCGCGATTCAACCGCATCCATGATGAATTCGGGCGTCAGGGTTTCAAAGGGATGTTCGCTCATTAATTGGACCGGTCAATTGGTTCGGGTATTGTACATGAGTATAAATACCTGGGGACGAAACTCGGAGTCGCGGCAGAATGGCGGGTGGCGGACAACAGGATGTGACCTAATAATCGTGATTCAAATCACGCCTGGCAAGGGCGCGCGGCGATACACTGACTGCAACCTACATGAGCGACAACAAGATGTTTCACTTTGAAGACACAACACGCGTAGAAGATATTGAGAATCAGGAGGATCGCCTCATCATTCTGGACGGAACAGCGCGTCTCGATTACATCGATAAACCGCCGACCAGTGATACAGACGAGGCCCAGGGTGTGGTGGCCAGGCTTAAAAAGCTTATTAGCTGATTTTTTAGCGGGTTGTTTTGTGGCAGTGAGGAATTCGCATGGTTGTATGGATATTCCGCTGCGAAACCGGTCATAGATCACAAACGGTCCAGGATTTTAATCTATAAATACCATTGAAACAGTTTTGGGAGTCAAATCATGAAACATTCAGCACGTATCTACGAGGATGATCTGGATCTGCTCGATTCAATCAACCGAATGTCGCGCCAGCTTCATTTTCATGCCAACGAAAGGTACGCCGGGGTGGAAAAATCCGAGCGCCTGCAACTGACCATCGAGGAAGTGGAAGAGCAGATGGAAACTATCCGCTTAAGCCTGCAGCCACATAATCATCACCGGTAATCGGGCCAGCGCAAATGCCCGTTAACCGATACGGTCAGACAGCCAGTAAAAATGATATGGCGGTATGACCAGTTGATCCTTGAAACGCGCGGGACATTCTCCTGACGCCAGATCTCTTAGCTGGCTGGTCTCAAATTGCCCGCGATTACCCAGATCGTTCAAATCCAGTTGTTGCGGTCTGGCGTCAAAATTAGCCACCACCAACACATTCTCATTTAACCCCGACGAATCATGCCGAATGAACACGAACAGGTGCTCATTCGAGACATCGATTAGGCTGCGGTTGTTGTAATCGGCGAACGCCGGGATGGTTTTGCGTACCGCAATGAGGCGGTTTAGTCCATCGAACAGGCGCTGTTCCACTGTGCCGTGCCGGTTCCTGCGATCGACCTTGTCCCAGTCGATTCGTGGCCGATGAATCCAGCGGTTGTCACTGGCCCGGCTGCTGTCCTCAAGATACGAGTAATCGTTGATTGTGCCGACCTCGTCTCCGTAATACAGCAATGGAATGCCGCCAAACGACATGATCATGCTGTTAAGCAACAGAATGAGACGGATGCTGTTGTCGATCTCACCTTCGTCCTGTTTTTCCAGCGCGCTTTCAAGCCCCACAAGCGAGGCGAGTGACCCCGAGATTCGCGCATCGCCGTTTTTTTCATTGCGCGCGAAGGGTTGTCCGCGGGCGATTGAGTCAGGGTATTCACCGGTGAAGTAATCGACGAGGAATCGGCGGTGGGCGGCCGGCTGGTAGCCGGCGCGTACGATATCGGTGTCATCGAAGCCCAGCCCGATATCATCATGACAGCGCACATAGTTGAGCCAGGTCGCGCGGTCGAGCTTGTCCGGCAGGCTTTGGATGCCCCGCGTCAGCAGCTTGGTATTGCGGGTCGCGATGGCGTCCCACAGCAGGGCCATGAAGGTGGCGTTGTAGGCGATCTCGCACTCCTTGGCGATGACCGCGTCCTCGCCGAAATACTTGATGATTTCAACCGGCGCAACGATCGCTTCGGCAATGAACAGAACACCGGGCGCGGTCACCTGACAGCAGTCCTTCATCATCTGCAGAATCAGGTGTGCCTCGCGTTCGTTCTGGCAGGTCGTGCCGATCTTTTTCCACAGAAACGCAACCGCGTCCAGGCGTATGATATCGGCGCCCTGGTTGGCCCAGAACAGGATGATATCGACCATCTCGATGAATACGGCCGGGTTGGAATAGTTCAGGTCCCACTGGTAGTTGTTGAAAACCGTCATGACCCATTTGTTCATGTGTTCGTCAAAGGTGAAATTACCGGGGGCGGTTTCGGGGAATACCTCGGGCATGGTTTCCTCGAACATGTCCGGTACATCGCGGTTGTCGAAGATGTAGTAGTAATCCTGGTATTTAGGTTCGCCAGCGCGTGCGCGATCGGCCCACTCGTGCTCGTTGGAGGTGTGATTGACGACTACATCGAGGGTCAACAGCAGGTTGCGTTTGCGCATGTTGCGCGCCAGTTTATTGAGGTCCTGGAGGGTTCCGACACGACTGTCGACGTTGCGGAAGTTGTTGACCGCGTAACCGCCATCGCTGGCAATCTCGGGGCATTCGAGAATCGGCATGACATGCACCATGTTCACGCCGAGCTCCTGAAAATAGCTCAGTTTCTGGTTAAGCCCCTTCAGATTCCGGGCGAAACCATCGGTGTACAGGGCCATGCCGACCCATTCCTGGCTGAGAAACCAGTTGTGGTCGCGTTCGCGCAGCTTGTCGAGCTGTTTCAACTCGTACTCACGTTTGATGTATTGCGATGCCATGACATTAACCAGTTGCAGCAGGTGGTCATCGAAGTCCTGGCGCTGGCCATAAAGCCGATGAAACAGCGAATAAATGGCGTAGAAATTGGCCCCTAGCCGGGTATAAAAATGGCGCAGGTCGCGTTTACGGATCTCCGGCTTGAGGCGGTCGAGAATGTCGTTGAGCAGTGCGTGGGACTGAGGTTCATACATGGCGGGTCAGACGCTTAGATTCCATGCTTGTACAAAGCGTTGATAAATACTGATGTCAGCCAGCAGTGCGCCACGGTGGCGCAGGGTTTCACTGGCAAAGGACTGGGCGCGCTGCATGGTGGTGTCGAGCGCCCAGCTATTGACCAGCCCCAGAATCATGATCGAAGCAAAGGCATCGCCCGCTCCGACGGTATCAATGACATCGCTGTCGGGTTCGGGTGCGATACTGAAATGATCTCCCACATCGGTGTAAATGCTGGCGCCGGCAGAGCCCTGGGTCAGGATCAGCCCGTGCAGACCGAATCGCTTGATAAAACCTCGGGCCAGATCATCGTCGGGTTTTGCGTGCTCGTTGAGAAGGCTTAGCTCGTGCTGATTGAGCTTGACCCAGTCGGCATCGCCGAGCAATGCGACAAGGTGGTCGATATTCCACCATGGGCTGCGCAGGTTGACATCGATAAACAGGGTCCTTGGGTGGTTCGCCTTCAGCTTTGCCAGCGCTGCGGCAGAGGTTTTATCGCGTAATGCGAGGCTGCCGTGATAGAGAAAATCGAAGCCGCCGGACAGTTCTACCGATTCGATAGCGTCGTAGGCGCAATCCTGCTGAATATCGTATTCCGGCTCGCCGTCGATGAATTGAATGTTGACCTTGCCCGTGGGGCGGGTCGGGTCCGCCTGCAAAGCGGCAGTATCCATGCCCCAGTCGGTCATGGTCTGGCGTACCTGATCACCCTGCGCATCGCGGCCTACGCGGCTGATGAAGTGCGGATTCTGGCCAAAGGCCTGCAGGTGCCAGGCAACGTTGAAGGGTGCGCCACCGAGCACCCGTTTGCCGTCCGGGAAATGGTCGAACAGCACCTCGCCAAAAATGCCGATGTCAGGTTGATTCATGCGGGACCCCGGATTCGTCAAGTAACATCCATGCCTCGGTGTGCGGATAGAAATGGGCTATGCCTTCGAGCATGCCAGCGCTGTAGTTGCCGTTCATGCCCAGGAAGTCGCCGCGAGCAACGTACAGTCGTTCGCTCAGGTCATTTGCCTGCGCTGATTCGAGGGCCTGCTCACGCACCTCGGGCATGGCATTGGCTACCAGTACAGCGCGGATATCGCTGGTCAGTATCTCCATATCGTTGCCGCTGTCACCGCAAAAGACGGTATTGGCAACGGTGAACCCTGACTGCTGCATCAGGTAGCGCAATGCGTGTAATTTGCTGGCGCTGGCGGGCAGTATGTCGAGCAGGCCGATGGCCGCTGGTTCATCGATACTCCAGATCAGGTTGCTGCGTACCCCAAGTTCATCCAGCGCCTGCCTGATGCTTTGATCGAGCGGATCATCGCCGGCGACGTGAATGGGAACGTAATAGCTCAATTTGTGACGGTTTTGCTTGGACGGCTCCTGCGGTCTCAGGGCCTTTATGCCAGCCAGCCTGACGGCCAGTTCATCATGGGTCTTGCCGTCCCAGTCGTTGCAGATGATGTCTTGCCAAGCTGGCTGTGCGCGCCAGCTGCCGTCGCTTTCGATGCGATACATGCTGCTGCCGACGTCAGCGATAACATAGTCGGGTTGGGGTAGACAGAAATTGCGAATCGCCTTGCGCACCAGTTTTTCGTTACGGCCGCTGATGTACACCAGCGTCACCTCGGCGCGGGCGCTCAGGCGGCTGAAGCGTTTGCGCGCCAGTGGAGATTCCGACTGTGGTCCGTTTGGAATCAGGGTGCGATCGAGGTCGGTGCAGATCAAGAGTGGGTCAGACATCGGGCAACCTGCAGGACTGGAAGAAATCATAGTACTCGATGGCTTCGATGATGCCGGCCGCATGTGCGCCATTGGCGAAATAGATGCGCTCGATATCGACGAGTTGCGACAATTCCTCGTTATGCCGGTTGGCGACTACAACCGACAGCATGTTACCGCGCATGATGTCCTCATCGGCGCCTGATCCACCGGCAACCAGGGTGTTTTCGAGCGGGAATTCCAGACGCTGGGCCACGTAACGCAGGGCCTGGCCCTTGGAGGCGCGTGATGGAATGATGTCGAGAAACTGGCCAAACGACAGAATGACGTTGGCGCTGATCTCGCGCTGACGCAGCATGCGGTTGATCTCGTCGACGCTGATAGCCTGGGATTGATCGTAATAGTAGGAAATCTTGTGGCTGGACTGATCGGGTTTGGGCTGAAGTTTGAAGCCGGGCTGCTCGTCCAGCAGGGCGCGAATGCGGCCGGGTTTCCACTCGTGGTCGATGTGTTCGGCCCAGTAATCATCCTCAGTCAGGCTGGCGCCGTAGTGAATACGTGTACCGAGGCTGCTGATCAGGATGTCGGGGTGCGGAATGCCGTGTTTGGTCATCAGCGCCAATGCCGAGTCGATACGCCGACCGGTGGCGATGCCAAAGGTCACACATTTTCGGTTGTCGCGAATCAGTTGCACGAAGTACTTCAGTGCGACGGGATCACCCGTCAGGTTCTGGTCGAGGTCGGTAAAAATGGCGCGGTCACGGTAGCGCGACAGCTTGCTGCGTTTGTCTTCAGGCAGGGGTTTGTAACCGGTCGGCAGTTGCGCAAGTTTGTGCATGTAGCTGGCGCAATGCGCCTGCCAGGAATAGTGCCGGGTGACACCCCTGATACCGTTGTCGCTATAGCCTTGCCAGGTATCCTTGTCTGTCAGGATATCGAGCAGGGCGCGGGTCATGTCGTGCTTGTCGAGTGGATCGATGAGTTCGCCGCAGCGGCAGTTGCCGATAATATCCACGGGTCCGCCATTTCGTGTGGCGACCAGCGGCAGGCCGCTGGCGGCGGCCTCGAGCAGGGTCAGTCCGAACGGTTCGGTGAGGGCGGGGTTGATGAACACACCGCGGGACGCCGCAGCCAGGCGGTAGATTTGCGGTACGTCCTGCGCCTGGTGGTATTTGGGAATCGCGATCCTGCCGTAAAGATTGTAACTGTCGATCAGGATCAGGATGTTGTTGAGGACTGCCTGCGCGCCTTTCTCCAGATCGCGGATATCGTCGCGGGTGCCGGCCACAATCAGCAGGTTGGCCTGTTCCTGTAATTCGGGGGATTCGCCAAAAGCCTCGATCAGGGTCAGTATGTTCTTGCGTTCATCGGGTCTCGACAGCGCCAGGATCAGTGGTTTATCCAGATCGCGCAAGAAAGGAACGAGCTGTGATTTAAACGGAAAGTCTTCATTGCGCGCCGGTGGGTGGAACAATTCCAGATTGGTGCCGGGCGGCACCACCGACATGCGGCCGGGATCGTAGAAGTTATACAGACCGTATTGCTCTTCGATCTCGTTGTGGGTGCTCGTGATGACCAGGCTGGCGTTGGCCAGCACTTCTTCCTCGGCATCGATACGGCGCGCGATATTGTAGGTCTGCTCGATGCTTTCCCGCGACAGGCCACGCGCCAGCAGGCGTTTGCGCTTGTCGCGCCCCAGCGAATGCCCGGTATGCACCAGCGGGATGGCCAACAGGTTGGACAGGCGCACGCCCACGTAGCCGGCATCGGCATAGTGGCTGTGCACCAGGTCGGGCATGCGCGGCTGCTCGTTGAGCCACTTGACCAGGTTATCCATAAAGCTGTCGAGATGGTCCCAGAGTTGCTCCTTGGGCAGGTATTCATCGATTCCATCGGGGATTCGAACGATACGCGCCTTGTCGCTGATGTGTTCGATTGGCTGGCTGTAATCGGCAGAGACGGCCGGATCTCTGACCAGTCGGGTGATCAGGTCGACTGCAGCGATGTCATCGCGTTGCGCCAGTCCTTGCGCAAGGTCGACCACGTACTTGGTCTGGCCGCCGGTATCAGCGTCGCGCCCGAGTTCAAGATCGCCGCCACGTATCAGGCCGTGGATGCTGATCAGCATCACGTAGACCTGCTGGGGGTTTGCGTCGCTGGATGTCGGCGTTGTTTTCGCCGGTTGTTTTTGGGGTGTTGCCTTCATGCCTTTTTTATCCTAAAGGCTTATGCCCAGGGTTACAAATCGGCGTGACCTGGCGATGCCCGGCCAGAGATCAGGTGCTTCTGGCCGGGAAGCGATTAACTGCGAAGGATTCAGCGCCTGGCCGCGTTATACAACGGCATCATTTGCGGAATCAGTTCGCGCAGCGCGGTTTCGCGGTTAGCAGGTGAGGGATGTGTGCTCATGAATTCAAAACCGCCCTGGCCGCCGACCTGGGCCATTTTCTGCCACAGTGTGACTGCTGCATTGGGGTCGTAACCGGCGCGCGCGGCCAGTTCGATACCGATGCGGTCGGCTTCTGATTCCGAGGTGCGGCTGTTGGGCAGGGTCAGCGCAACCTGGGCGGCGGCAGTTGCCATGCTCATGGTGCCTTCACCGGCGCCGGTGACCGACTGGATGATGTCCAGCGTGGCCTTGCTGGCCATGGCAATGGACATACGTTCGGCCGAGTGGTTGGCCAGCGCATGGGAGATCTCATGGCCCATGACCTGGGCGATCTCGTCATCGTTAAGATTGAGCTTGGCGAGCAAACCGGTGTAGAAGGCCATCTTGCCGCCGGCCATGCACCAGGCGTTAACGGTATTGGGGTCGTCGATCACCTTGACGCTCCACTGCCAGCCAGCGGTTTCGGGGCGTTTGATCTTGGCTTGTTCGATCAGGCGGTTGGTGATGGTGTTGACGCGCTGGACCGTATTGGTGTCGTTATCCAGCTTGCCGCTCTTTTCAAACGGCTCAAGGGTGTTGACATAGGCCTGCTTCGACGCCTCGATGGCGCTGGATTCGGATACCAGCATGACCTGCTTGCGCCCGGCGATATTCTTGGCGCAGGCGTTCANGGTCAGGATCAGTGCGATGGCCAACAGGCTTTTCCAGGAAAGTGATAACATGCTTCAACTCCATGTTCGGGAAAGGTTAAAAACGTCGGCTAGTATATCGTGATTGAGTGATGCAGGAAGAGCCAAAATACGCCCGCCTGTGGCGAATCGTCGCGGCCATACCCAGTGGGCGAGTCGCCGCCTATGGACTGGTTGCCGACCTGGCGGGTCTGCCGGGCAGGGCGCGCCTGGTGAGTCGTGCGTTACGCGCCGCGCCGGCCGAACGGGACTTGCCCTGGCACCGTGTATTGCGGGCTGATGGGCGCATTGCGTTTGCGCCGGGCTCTCAAGCTGCGCGCACACAGATCATGTCATTGCGCGACGAGGGCGTTGTCATTAAAGGTCACCGAGTCGACATGCGTCGCTTTGGCTGGAGGCCCACGCTGGGCGATTTGATGTCGTTGCCGTACTGATTTTCTGCAAAGAGGTGTTTATCAGCGAAGTTGGCTGGGCCGCGCATTGCTGCGCTAATCAGGCCCCGGACGGATGACCTATCGCGACCCGCAATGAAAAAACGCCGTTTCCTTGATCTACGCACGGTTTGTGAAGGTAGTGAGCGGTATTGGTGCACAATTTCGCTTATGCCGATTGTTATACTGCTTCCATAGCACTACCAAGGTTGTTTCCTGATCGGTAGCCCCTCAAGTCCCAATCTGGTGAATTTCGTTATGAGTTGTTTGCGAAACGCTTCCTTTCTGATTTCTCTGTTTGTTTACGGCCCATTGGCGCTCGCTGCCGCGCCGATCGGAGATCTGGATATCCTGCAGCTGATGGACATGGAGGTCTCGACTGCATCGCGCAAAGCCAGCCCTATCTCTCGCACCGCGGCCGCGGCTTATATCATTACCCGCGACGATATCAGGCGGTCAGGCGCGACGAGCATTCCCGAGGCGCTGCGGCTGGCGCCAGGTGTCAGTGCGCGCCAGATTGGGCCCAGTGAATGGTCGGTTTCAATCCGCGGATTCGATGGCCGTTTCGCACCCAAGCTGTTGGTGCTGATCGATGGGCGGAGTGTCTACACCCCGACCTTTGGCGGCACCTACTGGAGCATGCAGGATGTGCTGATGGAGGATATAGAGCGGATTGAGGTTGTGCGCGGCCCGGGTGCTGCTTTGTGGGGCGCGAATGCGGTGAATGGGGTCATCAATATCATTACCCGGCCTGCATCGGGCGAGCTCGGAAATGTTGCAGTTGCCCGCATCGGAAGTCAGGAACGCTCCGCAGGGGTACGCTGGACTTCGCAGCCGGGCAGCGATCTGCCGTTTCGCGGTTACGTCAAATCCACCCGCGGTGACTCGTTTGAAAACAGCGCCGGATTCGATCAGGACGATGATTTTTCGCGTCACCAGGCCGGGTTTCGCAGCGACTGGCTG
>JGI11705J14877_10000414_pt1 | contig 27066 bp, 18 predicted proteins | sample Etolaghawater15m_FD_14877 | JGI IMG/M metagenome (IMG submission 14877)
CGAAAAAAACCGAATTTATTATGCAATTATTTACAGACTCCCCTATCTTGAGAGTCAAGAAGATTTTTGGAATGAAAGCATGCTCATTAATTTAGAATGAGTTTAAATTGTTCGTTGAATATGTTTCAAATCCATCCACATTTTCAGATTTCGTATTTTTGATCAGATTTTCCGGACAGGTCTTCAGATAGCTTGTCAAAAAATTAACGATGTAACTACCTATGTCACAGCTTTTTCCTGAATGGGCCAATCAAGTGCCAAGACGTTTACTGGTTGGATCGATTGTGCTTGTAAATACGATTGTTTTTACAGTTTGGTACTTCTTCTCTCCTGAATTCACTCAAGTTGGGTACATGCCGGAACAACCTGTTCCTTTCAGTCACCAGATTCATGTAGGCAAGTTGGGAATGGACTGCCAATATTGCCATACACAGGTATATGATTCGCGACATGCCAACATTCCTGCAACGCAGACCTGTATGAACTGTCACAATCAAATTAAGACAGACAGCGAAAAGTTGGCTCTTGTTCGTGAAAGTTGGGAATCAGGTGAGCCGATCGAATGGTATAAAGTCCATATGCTGCCTGATTATGCCTATTTCAATCACGCAGCTCATGTGAACGTTGGTGTTGGCTGTGAGTCCTGCCATGGACGCATTGACCGAATGGAGGTTGTTTATCAGGCTGAGCCGCTAAGTATGGGCTGGTGTCTGGACTGCCATCGTGAACCGGAAAAATATGTTCGCCCGGTTGAGGAGGTGACAACCATGGGATATGTTGCTGAAAACCAGATTGAACTGGGGCTGCAATTGGTTGCAAAACAAAATATTGATGCGCCTGTCTATTGCCAGGCATGTCACTACTAACCACTTTAATGATTCATATATTGACCAACTTGTTGAATGACGAGAACGGCAAAACCCGATTTTTGTCTCATCAAGCATCAATATAGCATAGTTTATACCATCACTTTCTTAAAATTACGTAAAGCAGATTCGAAATCGTATGGCTGAATCACAAAACGAAACAACCTACTGGAAAAGCCTGAATGAGCTTGCTCAGAACCGGGAGTATCAAAAATTTGTTGAGAGAGAGTTTCCGGAGGATGCGACGGAAATGACAGATCAGGTGTCCCGAAGAAGTTTCTTACGGGTCATGGGAGCGTCCATCGCCCTTGCAGGTTTTGCATCATGCCGAAAACCAATGCAAAAAGTGATTCCTTACACGAAGCAGCCTGAAGATCTAATTATTGGTGTTCCAAACTATTATGCAACCTCAATGCCGTTTCAAGATACGGTAACCGGACTTGTGGTAGAAAATAATGAGGGCAGACCGACTAAAGTGGAGGGAAACGAGGCACATCCGGCAAGTGGCGGTCGGACTTCAATCTATCATCAGGCCTCTGTTTTGGAAATGTACGATCCGGACCGGTCCCGATCCCCTAGACTGAACGGGCAAAAGTCTGACATGGCGCAATTTGAAGCGTTTGCCGCAGAGCACTTTTCAGATACAGGTAGATCGATCCTTGTTTTGAGTGAATCAAACTCCTCACCCACATATCGTCGATTGAAAGACCGGTTTGCAAGACGATTTCGGAACTCTACTTGGATCACATACGAGGCATTTGGTGAGTATAATGTTCTGGAGGGAAGCAGAATTGCGTTTGGAAGCAAACTTCGCCCGGTGATGCATTTTGACAAGGCGGACAGAGTTGTGTCTTTTGGGGACGACTTTATGAACCCTGCAGAGCATAAGAATAGTGTTGAGAATGCTGGCAAAATCACTGCACGGCGTAAAGTTCGCTCTACGGAAGACGATATGTCCCGAGTTTATGTGATCGAAAGCAACTACTCGGTAACCGGGGGGTATGCGGACCATCGTATCCGATTGAAGCGATCCGAAATAGAAGCGTTTATGGGTGCCGTTGCTGCAGCTCTTTCAGGTCAGTTGCGTGGTCTGAGTGCATATTCCGGAGTGCAAAACGCATTTACCGATCATGAGTGGGTACAGAAAATTACGGCAGACCTTTTGGAGAATAGGTCCAATAGTCTGCTTACCGCTGGGCGAGATCTCTCCCCGGAGGCTCATGCGACTGTGGCCGCAATGAATGCAGCACTTGGAGCTATTGGCACAACCGTAACATATCATCGTGTTCCTCATCTGGATGATGAGGCTGGCTCAGAAGGTTTGAAATCTGCCACAGATGCAATGCGCAACGGAGAGTATGACACGGTTGTACTTGTCGGAGGGAATCCTGCGTTCACTGCCCCGTCCGATCTCAACTTTTCTGAGGCACTTCGGGGTGCTGGAACCACCATTCACCTCTCCAATTATGTGGATGAGACCTCAAGGGCTTGCTCCTGGCATGTAAACCGTGCTCACTATCTAGAATCCTGGGGTGACGGACTCTCCTACACGGGAATTGCATCGGTGATTCAACCGCAAATCTTGCCATTGTTTGATGGTGTTAGCGAGATTGAATTTCTACATATATTGACAAACGGTGTGAAAGGTAATGGCCATGACCTCGTGAAAGAGACCTGGCGTTCACAAGTTTCGGCTCCGTTCGAACGATCATGGGAAAAAGTACTCCACGATGGTCTGTCAGAGGGGGATGGTTTTCCAGCTGCAAATGTTCGCCTTACCGGCAACTTTCAGAGTTCGGTGTCCGGGTTTGGCCAGGATAAAAAACTGGGAATGGAAATTGTAATCAAAGCGGATCCGAAATTGTTTGATGGTCGCTTTGCCAATATTGGATGGCTTATGGAGCTTCCGGACCCCATGACCAAAATTACGTGGGATAATGTCGCTCTCATGAGCCCTGCTACCGCGAGAAAATTGGGTATTCGGGATACGCGGAAGTTCAATTCTGATGCTGTTCCCGTGGTAACAATTACAACTGAAACAGGATCATTGGATATTCCTGCATGGCCCGAGCCGGGGCACGCTGATGATTCCATCACACTTTACACTGGGTATGGAAGAACGCAAACCGGACGAGTTGCTGATGGTGTTGGAGTGAATGTGTATCCGCTTCGAACGACCGAGGCGCTTGATTATCAGCCAGGAACAGTAGTGAATGCAGGGCGAACATACGATGTAGCTTGTGTTCAGGACCACCACTCTTTGGAAGGACGGGATATGATACGAACAGCAACGCTGGATGAGTATCGTAAGAAGCCGGATTTCGCCACTTATAAATCGGTGCATGGATATGAAGTTCCCGGCATCAAAGAGGCAAAAGCGGAGGGGGACGACAAAGGCCCGATATCACTCTTTACAGAGACGTATGGATCCGACGACCAGCCTCAATGGGGTATGGCGATCGACCTGAATGCCTGTTTCGGTTGCGGGGTTTGTACCATTGCATGCCAGGCGGAGAACAATATTCCTGTAATTGGAAAGCGGGAGGTGGCCAGAAGAAGGATCATGCATTGGATCCGAACTGACAGGTATTATGAAGGGGATGAGGATAATCCAACGGTATATCATCAGCCTGTTCCCTGCATGCATTGTGAGCTTGCACCCTGTGAGCAGGTCTGTCCGGTTGCGGCTACGGTACACAGTGAAGATGGAATGAACCAGATGACCTATAATCGCTGTATCGGAACGAGATATTGTGCTAACAACTGTCCGTTTAAGGTTCGTCGGTTCAATTTCTTTAACTATGCGAAAGAGTATCTAACCACCGGGGATGACCCTGAAATTATTCAAATGGCGATGAACCCCGATGTGACGGTACGATTCCGGGGAGTAATGGAAAAATGCACCTATTGTGTTCAAAGAGTGAACCGCGCGAAAAGTGCATCGAGGCTCGCTACAGGTTCGCGGAAACCGGTGGATGGAGCGGTGCAGACTGCCTGCCAGCAGGCCTGTCCGGCAAATGCGATTAGTTTCGGGGACTTGACAGACCGGCAGAGTAAGGTAGCACAGGATAAAATGAATGAGCGGAACTACGTAATGCTGGAAGAGCTTAATGTACGGCCAAGAACATCGTACCTGGCAAAACTAACACACCCCAACGGATAGCCAAAGTGATCACAAACAGCAGTTTTACATGATATATTATTGCAGAAACTACCGTTGTTTGTGAATAATTGTTTTACGGGCAACTACCCTGGTGTTTAAAAAATAAGTTGAGTAACAAATTATGAGTAAAACGTACGAATACGTTCCTGAACCAGCGCTGGTTAAGGGAAACCACGATTTTGGCAGTATTACAAGGCTGGTAACAGACATTAACCTGCGTCCGACTCCCAAAGCATGGTACATAGTGTTTGGTATCTCCAATCTGCTACTGTTTGTGCTTCTTGCGTCGATCGGATATCTGATTTGGCAAGGAACCGGAATTTGGGGTCTAAACTCTACTGTAAATTGGGGATGGGCCATTATCAACTTTGTGTGGTGGGTTGGGATTGGACACGCGGGGACTCTGATCTCAGCTATTTTGTTTCTGTTTCGTCAAAACTGGAGAACCGCTATTAACCGGTTTGCAGAGGCGATGACTATCTTTGCTGTGATGTGTGCTGGAATCTTCCCTGCCATTCACGTTGGACGGATTTGGGTAATCTACTGGGTTTTCCCGGTGCCCAATTCCATGGCGATGTGGCCCAATTTTAATAGCCCATTGCTGTGGGATGTGTTTGCCATCTCCACCTACCTTACTGTTTCTTTCCTCTTTTGGTATGTAGGACTTGTGCCCGATTTTGCAACCCTGCGCGATCGCATCAAGAGTAAATTTGGGAAGATCGCATATGGTATTGCAGCTTTAGGGTGGAGAGGCAGTAACCGACACTGGTGGAACTACGAAAAAGCATACATGATTTTGGCAGGATTGGCGACCCCACTGGTTCTTTCAGTTCATACCATCGTTTCATTTGACTTTGCTGTTTCTGTGATCCCTGGATGGCACACCACCATTTTCCCCCCCTACTTTGTTGCGGGTGCTGTGTTTTCCGGATTTGCGATGGTATTAACACTCATGATTATTGTACGAAAGATCTACGGGTTGGAAGAGATCATGACGGACGATCACATTGAGAAGATGAATATCATCATACTTGTCACTGGGTCTATGGTTGGATTTGCTTACCTCATGGAATTCTTTATCGCCTGGTATGGCCAAGTTGAGTATGAGAAGGCGATCTTTATCCTCAGGGCAACAGGGCCCTATGCTTGGGCATACTGGATCATGATTACATGTAACGTACTTTCACCTCAATTTTTCTGGTCCAAGAAACTACGAAGGCACGTTGGTTTCACATTCTTTATCTCTATCGTTGTAAATATTGGAATGTGGTTCGAACGCTTTGTGATCACTGTCACATCTCTCTCCACTGATTTTCTTCCATCGTCCTGGGGATACTATTCTCCAACCATGTGGGATATGCTTACCTACCTTGGCACGTTTGGTCTTTTTGGCACCTTCTTTCTCCTATTTTTGAGGTTCTTACCCATGATTGCTGTTGCTGAATTGAAGGGGGCTATGCCACAGGCAGATCCACACAATTATAATGATGAGGGGGAATACGCGCCTCATGAAGAGATCATTCCAGAACCCAAACGATCCTACTAAACGAACAGAGTATGTCTACTGAATCTAAATCTTTATATGGTATCTTGGCCGAAGTCAAGAATCCTAAAAAGCTGATCGATATCGCATCTGCCGTGGAGCGTGGTGGATATCGAAAATTTGACACGTTCAGCCCTTTCCCAATCCATGGCATGGATAAAGCGATGAGTCTAAAAAAATCCAAGTTGGGATGGATCGTCCTGGGACATGGGATTGCGGGCCTCATCGGTGGTTTTTCGATGATCTATTTTATGTCAGTTGCAGATTATCCGCTGAATATCAGTGGCAAACCTTTCATGAACATCCCTGCCTGGGTGCCGATTCTATTCGAGCTCACAGTCCTATTATCTGCTTTTGGCGCCGTTTTTGGCATGTTTTTCCTGAATGGTCTACCAAGACTGAACCATCCCCTTTTCAACTCGGAAAACTTTAAAAAAGCGACCGATAATGGTTTTTTTATCTGTATTGAGTCGGAGGATCCAAAATTTGACCGCACTGAGGTGCAAAAACTATTGGAAGACCACGGTGCGGAAAATATAGAGGAGATCTATCCGGACTGAAACGAAAAGTCAGACAGACAAAGAATTTGAACGAAATCCAATTACTAATGAGATCCAGGCTATCCAATTTACTACTTGTAGTGTTCGCGTTGCTTGCATTAAGCTCTTGTCGCGGAATGAAATCCGAGAAACCACCGATCATGCCACAGCAAAACATGGCGTTCCAGGATCGTTTTAATGCTCAAGAGGAGAATACTTTTTTTGCGGATGGGCGCGCCATGCGTACACCCGTTGAGGGAACGGTGGCTCTTGGGAAAATGCGCGGTGATAATGTTGGATTTTTTGAGGGATTGGATGAATCCGGAAACTATCTGGTGGAGTCTCCTGTGGAATGGACGCGGGACCTTTTATATCGTGGCAAGGACCGTTATGACATCTTCTGTTCTGTTTGTCATGGGGGTACCGGGGATGGTCGGGGCATCATTATGACCGGGCAATATGGCTACGTCCCTGCACCAACCTTTCATAGTGATCGGATACGCGGATTACCTGATGGAGAGATCTACTCTGCAATTGCGAACGGAGTCAGAAATATGCCATCCTACGCAACTCAAATACCCGTAGAAGATCGATGGGCCATCGTTGCATACGTACGCGCGTTGCAGCAGAGCCAGAATGTACCTGAAGATGAGATGCAACAATATGATGTAGACCTTGCGTCCCTGAAAGAGGAGTTCCGTATTGCGAAAGAAGAAGCGGAAGCTCTTGCTGCAGCGAGAGCTGCGAGTCAACCGGTCGAAGAGGTTTCGGCAAGCAGAGGCGAAGGACTCTACACGATGTATGCATGTCAGACCTGTCACTCCGTGGATGGCCGTGTTTTAGTTGGTCCTTCATTTCAAAATCTATTTGGTAGCACACGTGAGTTTGAAGATGGAACCACTGCAATGGCAGACGAGGATTATCTGTATGAATCTATAACCATGCCCGCTGCAAAAATTTCAAAAGGCTATATCAATGCGATGCCAGCCTATGATTATCTCACGGATGGTGAGGTCAATTCACTGATCGAGTTTATAAAAACTCATTCTGAAAATTAATACTGAGAATACAGAATCATGGATTCACACAGCCCAAAACTTACCGACAGCGTATCACTTCCGGAACATTTGGATGCAACCAAAACTTTCATAGGTATCGGGGTTGTTGGCCTGATTGCCAGTTTTGTCGGTTTTTTCCTGGATAGTAAACAATTCTTTTTCTCCTATCTCACGAGCTTTACTTTCTTTTCGAGTATTGCCCTCGCATCGTTGGTTTTACTGATGATCCACCATGTGACCAAATCCTCCTGGGGGACCGTCATTCGTAGAATTCCTGAAGCGTTTGTATCTAAACTCTGGGTCTGGGCACTGTTTTTTCTTCCAGTTATTTTCGGCATTACATCTTTATATAAGTGGACCAATGAAGCGTATGTTGCCAACGATCCGATTCTTCTTGGGAAACAAGCATATTTGAATGATATCTTTTTTATCGTTAGACAGGTGCTCTATTTCTCTATTTGGGGGTATTTTGGGTATAGACTGCATAAAGTATCTGTTGAAATGGATCGTACCAATGACTGGGGACTCACCATTTTGCTTCGGAAAATCAGCGCTCCAGGTATTCCCATCTTTGCCCTTACCGTTGCATTTGCAAGTTTTGATTGGCTGATGTCTCTCGACGCACATTGGTTTTCTACCATGTTCGGTGTCTATTTCTTTGCTATGAGCTTTCAAGCCATCTTTCCCGTGCTGATTCTGTTTACTTTCTGGTTCCATAGCAAGGGGCTCTTGAAAAACACCATTCGGCAGTCCCATATTTATGACATGGGCGCCTGGTTTTTTGGTTTTACAGTGTTCTATGCGTATATCGCATTCAGCCAGTTCTTACTGATCTATTACGCAAATATCCCCGAGGAGACCCTCTGGTTCTATCATCGAATGGAGGGGTCCTGGTCCTTCATTACCTATTTACTGCTTGCCGGCCGCTTTGCTCTGCCCTTTGTTATCTTTTTGAACCGAGACCGAAAGCACAGCCGTACACTGCTTGGTATTGTATCGGTTCTTATTCTTGCTTTGCATTTCGTAGAATTACACTGGATCGTGATGCCTACCCTTCATCATCACGGCATGAGCCTGAGCTGGCTTGATATCACAACCTTTTTCGGCCTCGGTGGGGTATTTATGGGCCTTTTCTTCATGATGTTGAAAAAAAATAATCTGGTACCGGTACATGACCCGGGACTGAAGCCATCGCTGGCCAAAGAATATCATCAATAATCTGATTCGCTTACCCAACATGAGCAAAGATCCAAATTCCTACACACTCGACGAAAAAACGAGAATTTGCCTTGAGGCATCATCCGGTGATGAGAAATCTCTACAGGATACTTTAGATAAATATGAGATCGATGGGGAAACTCTGAAGCGATGGATGCAGGAAACCGGGATTCGAGCGGATACAGATAGTGGCTCCGATCCAAGTTCATCATCACCCTACGAAACAGTTACAGTCGATATGGATGACGAAACTGCAGAAAGCACTCGGTTCGGTGTGTCCTACGACCGTTTAAATTATAAAAGACTCACCTTTTGGGCTTTCTTTGGGTCTGCGGTGATTCTGGTCATGATCCTCTCCATCATTTTTATTTACGAGTTTTCATTTTCCGGTATGAACGATCGCCAGTCTGTTCAGAACAACTACGTAGATATTCAGGTGCTGCAAACGAAAGATGCTGAACGGCTCGGAAGCTTTGGGATTGTTGATCTCGATAATGGCATCTACCACGTCCCCGTTGATAGTGTAATCAATCGAATGACAAGTACTGCGAAATAAACTGCTTTAATAGCACCTTGTTTCTACGATTTTAGTATAAAGAGAGAAACTAGAACAAGGAAACAAAACTTTCTGCGTTTATATCTGACGATGAATTCAGTACAAAAGCGGAATCACATGCATTATACTATGGGCACAATTGTCCGGAGTTTACTACTAGTACATCTCGGGTGCTTTAAGTGTTGCAGCATCACTTATATACAAAGAAGTGTAATGTTCGTTTGTGTGTTTCTCATTTTCACGCTGTTGATTCCCGCCGCCAATGCACAACTTAATCAGGCAAGGCCAGAACTTACACAAGGGGTTGAAGTGGAGGAAAAGTTGGGAGAAAAAATTCCCCTCGACCTAAAGTTTGTCGATGCGGATGGTGATTCAGTGCTGTTAGGGGATCTTTTCGTAGACGGAAAACCCGTACTCCTCAACCCGCTATACTATGATTGCCCCGTTTTGTGCGGAGTGGTGGTTGATGCCGTTTTGGCTGTAGTTGATGAACTTGTCTGGAGCCCAGGGGAGGATTATATCGTCATTTCATACAGCATCGACCCCACTGAAACTCCGGTTCAGGCTACACAGACTCGAACAAGAATCTTGAGTCAACTGGAACGCCCGGATGTGCAGAATGGCTGGCATTTTCTCACAGGNAATGAATCGAGTATACGTAAGCTCGCGGATGCAACCGGATTTGCCTATCGGTATGATGAACTAAGCGGCGAGTATATCCATATCGCATCTATACAACTGATCAGCCCGGAAGGTGTTATTACCCGGTACCTGTATGGGTTGGAGTTTCGGGAGTTTGACCTCAGGAATGCTCTTTATGAAGCGGCAGATGGAACGATTGGAAATACGATGGAAAAGCTCCTTCTCTATTGCTTTACCTACGATCCCTCATCCAACAGTTATGTGCCAGTTGCAATCAACATAATGAAGATTGGAGGGTTGGTAACTCTTATTTTTCTGGGTATATTCCTTGCGTTTTTATGGGGTCGAGAGAAAGCCTTAAAATCATCTTTTTAATCTAATTTATCCAATTTTCAGCATGGACAAAGTTCTCGAGTTTTTGCTTCCTCCTGCGAAAAGTACCATAGCAGGTCAAGTCGACGGGTTGTTTATCTTTATACTTGCGGTGAGCGCCGTACTACTCGTTGGAATCAGCTTCGCAATCATCTATTTTTCCTGGAAATACAAACGACGATCCGAGCAGGACACAACCCCAGTCATCACTCACAATACGAAATTGGAAGTGGCCTGGTCTGTAATTCCGCTCATTTTGGTGATGATTGTATTTGGATGGGGTTTTACTGGCTACATGAATATGCGAACCGTACCAACAGATGCCTATGAAATCCGCGTCGTTGGGAAGAGTTGGCTTTGGGAATTTCACTATGAAAACGGGACTGTAAGTGTTAACGAACTGCATGTTCCAGCCAATCGTCCCGTAAATTTGGTTATGAGTTCGAATGATGTCATTCACTCCTTTTATATTCCCGATTATAGAGTGAAAAGAGATGTACTTCCGAATCGGTACTCTAATGTATGGTTTGAGGCTATGGAAACGGGTGAATCTGTCATTTTTTGTACGGAATATTGCGGAAGAGCTCATTCAAATATGATTGCAACGGTAACAGCCCATTCAGAGTCGGATTTCGAGAACTGGCTTGCCACTGCCAATGTGATCGATGAAAGTCTATCTCCTGTTGAACTTGGTAAAGAACTTATCGCTAAAAATGGCTGTAATGCCTGCCACTCTGTGGATGGAAGTCGTATGGTCGGTCCCTCCTACAAAGGATCCTGGATGGCTGAAAGAGAGCTAGAAGATGGATCCGTTGTAACGGTAGATGCCAATTATTTGCGAGAAAGTATTCTGGAACCCAATGCTAAGATCGGTGCGGGATATGATCCTGTGATGCCATCCTACCAGGGGCTCCTAAGCGACCGGGAGATCGACGCAATTATTGAGTACATCAAAACGATAGATTAACCATCGAATAAATTATGTCTCACATGGAAACATCCGCTCTTAAACGCCTTCAGGTACAACGATTCAAACCAGAGGAGAATCCGGAAATACACTATTTAAATTCCGAGAGAGGCCTCTGGTCCTGGCTATCAACGGTCGACCACAAGCGTATCGGTCTGATGTATCTTGCATCAATTGCCATCTTTTTCTTTATCGGTGGGGTTTTGGCTCTGGTACTTCGAACAGAACTTCTCTCTCCTGCCCAGTCTTTCCTGGATGCAGATGTGTACAACCAGGTCTTTACGTTGCACGGTGCCATCATGATTTTCTTTTTCCTGGTACCCTCGGTTCCGGCGGCACTAGGCAATTTTATTCTTCCGATTCAGCTTGGAGCAAAAGATGTGGCATTTCCACGCTTGAACCTCGCGAGTTTCTACATCTACACAATCGGTACTGTTTTCACACTCGTAGCAATCATTACAGGAGCAGTCGATACAGGATGGACATTCTACACTCCGTACAGTACTGAAACAGGAACCAATGTACTTTTGATGACATTGGGAATCTTTATATTAGGTTTCTCATCCATTCTTACCGGTGTCAATTTCATTGTAACGATTCATAAAATGAGAGCACCCGGCATGACCTGGAGTAAGTTGCCTCTGAATGTATGGTCGCTCTATGCAACCAGCATCATTCAGGTACTCGCAACCCCCGTATTGGCGATCACTCTTTTACTGTTGGTTATGGAACGGGCTCTTGGTATCGGTATTTTTGATCCGGCACTTGGCGGGGATCCTGTTCTGTTTCAGCATTTTTTCTGGTTCTATTCTCATCCTGCTGTATACATCATGATTGTTCCCGGGTTTGGGGTAATTAGTGAAGTGATCTCCACGTTTTCCCGAAAGCACATATTTGGTTACTGGGCGATTGCTCTATCCTCTCTCGCCATTGCATTCATTGGGTTTCTTGTGTGGGGCCATCACATGTTTACCGCCGGACAGTCCTCCCTGGCCAGTATGGTGTTCTCATTTCTGACCTTCCTGGTAGGGATTCCAACTGGGATTAAGATCTTTAACTGGCTTGCAACGATGTATAAAGGTAGCATCGACCTGAAAGCTCCAATGCTGTACGCCATGGTGTTCCTATTCCTGTTTACTATCGGTGGTTTTACCGGCATTATGTTGGGTGCGCTCTCTGTGGATATCCACCTCCATGATACCTACTTCGTGGTTGCTCACTTTCATTATGTTATGATGGGTGGTATGGTGATGGCATTGCTGGCTGGGTTGCACTACTGGTGGCCGAAAATGTTCGGTAAAATGTACAGCGAGGTGTATGCAAGAATCTCCTGTGCCCTAATTTTTATTGGGTTTAATCTCGCTTTCCTGCCTCAATTTGTGATGGGAGCCCAAGGGATGCCAAGACGATACTTTAATTACATTGATCAGTTCCAACCGTTTCATCAGCTCTCGACCATGGGAGCGTATATCATGGGCGTCGGTTTCGTAATTATGTTTTTCTATCTGCTCCATTCGTTGGTTCGTGGTGAAAAAGCGGCCTCTAATCCATGGGGTAGCCGTGCTCTTGAGTGGCAAACTACCTCCCCTGCTGCACCTCATAATTTCGAGCATACACCTGTAGTGATCCATGGGCCCTACGATTACCATAAGCCAATGTCAGAGTTCCAACTCGGCATTGCCCATGGGCATCACGGTGAATCCCATCAACCCGAAACACTAGAAACTGTAGCTGAAACGGGAACGCGACCCTGAATTTAGAAACTTATGGCACATTCTACAGCATCTTCCAGTGCACCGGCACATCTTCAGCATCACTTTGTCGACTCCGATCAGCAGTTTGAGTCATCAAAAATGGGCATGTGGATCTTCCTCGTAACAGAGATCCTCTTTTTCGGCGGACTATTTGCTGCCTACATTGTTTATCGGGCCTGGTATCCCGATCTGTATGTACAGGCATCTACCCAACTGGATACATTCTGGGGAGCCGTAAATACTGCTGTATTGATCGGAAGTTCATTAACTGTGGCAATGGCGATTCGATCTGCTCAGCTAAATCAAATAAAGGGCCTGATCATCAATCTATACATTACGATTGGACTGGCATTTACGTTTATGGTGATTAAGTATTTCGAATATGTTCATAAGTTCGAAAAGGGAATCTTCCCGGGACAGTATTATACCTATGAGGGCATTGCTCACGAAAAAGCCAATATCTTTTTTAGCATCTACTACATGATGACGGGACTTCACGGGCTTCATGTGATTATCGGAATTGGTTTGATGATCTGGTTGCTTGTGAAAGCAAAAAAAGGGGCTTTTAGTGCCGAATACTACACACCGGTAGAGATTACAGGTCTGTATTGGCACCTTGTGGATGTGATTTGGATCTTCTTGTTCCCCCTGTTGTACTTAATTGACTAAGTTATTCCTATTCAAAATTACCTGAAGAATCTGACACTATGAGCGGACATCATATTTCATCAGCTAAATTTTTGTGGGGCATCGGATTTGCCCTCTTTGTACTTACATTTATTACCGTTGCAGTTACGTGGATGCATATTCCTGGTCCTTGGAATGTTGTGGTTGCTATTGGATTGGCTGCTATAAAAGCGACTATTGTGGCTGCATTTTTTATGAATTTGTATTGGGATAGTAAATACAATCTGATGTTGCTTGTGATGTCATTCGTATTCTTTTTTCTTATGATTGGCATTACGCTGCTGGACACGCTATTCCGAAATGATCCGGTACCGGCATTTTAAGAGAGCAGCTTACTGAACAGTGGAAATGATTGCGCGATTATGATTGCAAGATCATCACTCCTAGGCGTAGAATTTTAGAGCCGGTTTTCTTTCAGGACACCGGCTTTTTTTCTATACTCAAGTAACGAATCGGTTATCCACAATCCTTGGATTGCCAAAACCCTACAGATCTCGAAACACACCATCACCGAACCCTATGAGCCAGCCAATGACCTCTTTTGGAGCATTCGACCTTGCACCGATTCACTGCGGAACATTTCGCCTGGATGGTGGGGCAATGTTTGGTGTAGTGCCTAAAACACTTTGGAGCAGGCAGATTCCTGCGGATGAAAAAAACCGGATTTTAATGGGGATGCGCTCCCTGCTGATCCGATCGCACAATACGGGCAAAACTTATCTGATTGACAACGGGGCCGGCGACAAGTTTGATGAAAAGATGTCCCGAATTTACGGGATGGACCTCGGGTCTGGAAACCTCATGGACTCCTTGCAGAAGGCCGGTGTGGAGCCTGGGGAGATTACCGATATCATTTTTACACATCTCCATTTTGATCATTGCGGGGGTACAACTTCAATGGATGATCATGGCCAATTGATTCACAATTTCCCCAATGCGGTGTATCATGTGCATGAAAGACACTGGGCCTCAGCTACACAGCCAAATGCGCGTGAAAAAGCCAGCTTTCTGAAGGAGAATATTGAGCCGATCAAAGAATCGGGTAGACTTCACCTTACGGGAGATGATGTTTTATATGAAGAGGGATTATCGGTTATCATGGCTGAGGGGCATACTGAAGGGCAGCAACTTCCGGTCATTGAAGGTATTTCAAAGGGGAAAAAACAAACCATCGTATACGCTGGAGATCTCATACCGACTCATGTTCATATTCCTCTTCCCTGGGTGATGGGTTACGATATGAAACCATTGGTTACACTCCGTGAAAAGGAGTCTTTTTTGAAGAGATGCGCAGATGAAGACCTGCTTCTGTATCTGGAGCATGATGCAGATACCGAACTGATCCGGGTTGGATACGAGGACGGGAAGTTTTACGTTTCGGAAATGATGAAGCTGGCGGATTTGAAAGAATGATTCGGATCTGCCCGGGGAACGAAAACCGCAAGTTGAAAACCACAAGTGGGATACTGCACGTAGGATACTGCANGTNGNANACNNCANGTGGNATACTGCACGTAGGATACTGCACGTGGAATACTGCAAACTAAAAACGGCAAAACCAAGTAGTATACAAATCGCATGAGTCATCCGNACCGTGAGAAAGCAAGACAACTGAGACAGATCCTTGATCAATCTCTCGATGCGATAGTACGATATCGAAGATGGGGGCTCATTCGTCTTCTATCTGGTAGTTTGTTGCTTGCCGTGCTCACGTTGTTACCCATCGAAATGAATGGGTACCTCTCCCCTGCCATCAAAAGTTCGATTCTTATTTCAACTACGTTGCTTCTGTTTTTGTGGGTTATCATTCGGTTTCGCCGAAGGAAGCATACCTGGAAGGATGCAAATTATGCGACCTTGCTTCGTCCGCTTGGGAGCCAGGGGAAGCAGATTCTGAGTGCCATTGACCTGGAACAGGACGAACTCCAGCAAGAATCTCTGTTTTTGGATGCAGCCATTGAAAAGAATCTACTGGGGATAGATCTCGATGCATTCCGTAATAGCGTTCGGGAGATCGTACAAAACCACCCAGGTTACCGCTTTTACCGTCATGCTGGTGCCGTGACGTTCCTATTGTTCTCTGTACTGATCTTCATGCTATCGGTTTATCCGGATGGGATGATGAGAACACTGACATTCTGGAAAACCTACATCAAACCCAATCCCTATCAATATGTGGTACACCCGGGATCCATTGTTCTGGAGCAAGGAGCCTATCTGGAGCCGGAAATTCAATTTACCGGAGACCGATTGCCGGAACGTGTTCTTTTTTCGTACAAAACAGACATCGAAACAGAATTTCGGGAACGGCTAATGACTCCGGGAAGTGAGAATGATGGTGGTTTGCAACAATTTGTAAGTATGCCGGTAGAGGTTACAGCCGACATTCTTTATCAAATTCGGATGGATGAATTTCGCAGTGAACTCTACCGCGCCGAGGTTCGAATTCTTCCACGGTTTGATGATTTGGTAGCTGAACTGATCCCGCCTGTTTATACGGGGTTACCCAGGTCGGTCTATCGGTACCCATTCTCGGAGATCCCGTTTTACCGTGGCAGCGAGATCCGCTTTACGGCGACTTCCAATAAGCCCGTCTCCCCTCTTGCTGTTGTGACGTCCGGAGAAAGACAGACCATCAACCCGACCGATTCTACACGTCGCTCGTTTGAATTTTCGATGGCTCCGGTGCAGGCCGATTCGCTTTTGTTCGAAATGGAAGATATGGACGGTCTTGTAAACAGGAATCCCTATCAGCTTTTGCTGAACAAACTTGATGATCAGTCTCCCGCCGTGGTGATTCTGGATCCTTCCGCAGATCTGTTGGAGTATCAGCCGGACGAACTGCGGATGCGGTATCGCGCCACGGATGACTTTGGGATTGAGAAGACGGAATTGCGCTGGACGTTGGAGCGACTTTTTGAGAGTGATGTGAAGGAGGGGATCCAAGAGTTACCGATCCCGGGAATCGGAGCAGAAACGGATTGGGTCTGGAATCTTGAGGCTCTGGGTTTGCGCCCCCGGGATACTTTGACGTTTTGGATTCAGGTGATGGATAACGACGCTGTTGCCGGTGGTAAGTGGGGTGAATCGCAACGGATTACCCTGAAAGTACCTTCCCTGTCGGAGTTTTTTGAGGAATTGGGTGAGGAGGAATCGGACACTGCAGCCGATCTGGATCAGGTCTCGGAGCAGTTTAAGGAGATGGAACAGGAATATGAGCGCTTTCTGGAGAAGATGCGGGAGAATCCAGACGGTGGATATGAAGAGCAGGAGATGCTGGAAGGGGTATCAGAGCAGCAGAAAGAACTGGATGAATCGATCGAAGCGCTGAAAGAGCAGTTTGAGAAGTTGCAACAAGAGCTGTCGGAAAATGAAACACTGTCGGCAGAGACACGTGCAGCGTATGAAGAACTTCAGCAACTGATGCAGGAGTTAAATAGCCCGGAACTGCAACAGGCATTGGATCAGCTACGGGAGGCCATGGAGGAGATGAGACCGGAGCAGATCGAGAAAGCTTTGGAGGATGTGGAGTTCAATGAAGAGTTGTACCGCGAGCGGATTGAGCGCACGAAGGAGTTGTTCAAAGAGCTGAAAATGAACAGCGATCTGGATAAGTTGGCGATGCAGTACGAAGATATGGCGGAAAGGATACAGAAAGAGTTGTCCCTGGAGGAGTTGGAAAAGGAGATGGCACGCCTGGAACAAGATATGCAGTCTTTGGAGAAGCAGCTGGAGGAGCTCACAAAGGAGCAACCGGAGCGGCATGAGAAGGATTTGCAGGCACTGCAGGAAGAGGCAAAAGAGGCATTGAAGGAGATGCAGGAGAAACTTGCACAAATGCAGGAGGAGGCTGCCGGGCAGCGCGAGGAGTCGGAGGATAAGGAGTCTGATCGTAGCGAGAAGTCGAGTGGGGATTCATCGAAGAGCGAGGAGTCGGAGGGCCAGAAGTCAGAGGGAAGTTCGGAACCCTCTGAGCAATTACAACAGGATCAGCAGAATCTTGGAGAGCAGATGATGCAGCAGGCGGAAAATATTCGCCAAAAAAAAGGTCAAATGGGTGGGCAGCAGATTCAGGTAAATCTTCAGGCCCTCGAGCTTGCACTGCTCCGGTTGCTGGACCTTTCCGAAGAGCAGGAACGACTTTCTCTGCAAACCATTCGGACCCGGGACCGGAGTGTAGGTTTTGTAGACCTGGCGCAGCGCCAGAATCAAATTACCCGGCAGTTTGGGGCGGTTGCTGACTCGTTGTTTAAAATCTCCTCGGAAGTTCCAGGGATTCCCAACACGGTGAACCGGAAAAAAGCCGAAACGGAACGAGTACTGCTCAGCAGTATTGAGCAGATGTCGGAACGAAATCAATCGGGTTCTGTAATTCGAAGCCGTGAATCGCTGAGCGGAATCAACGATCTGGCATCGATGATTTCATCCCTGCTGGAGCAGCTGATGAATCAATCTGGCGGTGGTGCCGGTGGCGGAAGTATGAGTATGGAGCAGATGCTTGAACAGATGCAACAGATGTCGGGGGATCAGCAGCAACTGAACCAGCAGATGCAACAGATGGTGAATGATATGCAGGGGAACCGCCTCAGCCAGGAGCAATCGGAACGGTTGGATCAGCTTGCCAAACAGCAAAATGAAATTCGGAAGCAGCTTCAGGAACTGCAACGGAGTGGTTCTCTTGAAGAGGGTGACAAACTGATGAGTGATCTCGAACGAATGATCGAGCAGATGGAGGATTCCATCAATGATCTTCGGGGTGGAATGACAGATCCGCTAATGATCAATCGGCAGCAACAAATTCTCTCTCGAATGCTGGATGCGGAAAAGTCATTGCAGCAACGCGGCGAGGAGGAGACCCGGGAAGGACGAGAAGCTGAGGATAATCTGCGGGTTTTACCTCCTGAGATGACCCTGGAGCAGCTGGAGCGTGAGATTCGGGCAAAGCTGCAGGATCCTGATTACACTCGGTTTGAAGAAGATATACAGCGTCTGATAGAGCGCTATTTTGAGCAGATGAGACGCGCTGAAGAGCAACCGGTACCCTAGAATGTTGACTGTACGCCATGAAATCCTCCACTCTTGCTGATGAATTGATACGTTTTTTGGAAACGGAAAAGGAGATGTACGGTGCATTTTCCACAACCACCAGCTCTGGCCAAGCCTGGGAGTCGGATGGTACAGACCGCAAGGACTCTCCTATCAACCCGAAAAAAGAACAGACTGTGAAGCAAACAACAACAGAACTTCATCAGAAATTGCAAGCCTGCCGTAGTCTGGAGGAATTACAGGTGTTATGCGAATCGGCAGAAGAACTTCGAACGGATCTCGAGGGAACCCGTCTGGTATTTGGCACCGGACACCCGGAGGCGGATTTAATGCTGATTGGAGAGGCGCCAGGTGCACAGGAGGACAAAGAGGGTGTTCCGTTTGTGGGACGTGGTGGGCAGCTTCAAAATAAAATTCTGGAAGCGACAGGGCTGCCCAGAAGTCATGTGTATATTGCGAATATCCTGAAACATCGTCCGCCGGATAACCGGGATCCAAAACCGGAAGAGCGGGAGAGAAGTCTACCCTACCTGTTGCGCCAGATCGAGCTGGTAAATCCCAAAATTGTACTGTGTATCGGCCTGGTTTCGGCGACCACACTTCTGGGGCGGAAATCGGCACTGAAGGATCTTCGAGGATCGTTTTTCCCATTTCACGGGCGGGAACTTGCCGTTACATATCATCCCGCTGCTCTGCTTCGGAACCCAAATTTCAAACGTCCTACATGGGAAGATATGAAGCGTATTCGGGAGCGTTACGACGAGCTTGGAGGGAAGCCTNCTGCTGNGAAGGAGTTGCCTGCCTGAGGTTGTTCGGATTTTGATGCAATTCGTTGGCTTCCAGTGTGGTTTGGGTCTGCTTATCCACGGAATGTGAAGAAACATCCACACGTGTTGTGGAAAAAAAGAAGGAAAAACGATCCAATCATTGTTGAGATTTCAGTACTTTGCGACAGAAATAAAAACAATGAACCACGTACATGTGATCTATGAAACAGGGTAACGGATATCTTTCTGAATCAAGAATGGCAGAGAATCCCGTTTCTTCCCCAGGCCTGATTCCGCCGCAGGCCATCGAGGTTGAGGAGGCTGTTCTTGGAGCCATGCTCATTGAACATGAAGCAGCAACGATTGCACTGCAGATGCTCAAAGCTGAGGACTTCTACCTCTCATCACACCGACATATTTTTGAAACCTTATTCCGTTTGTACGAGCGGGACAACCCACTCGATCTGCTCACCGTTGAAAACGAACTTCGGGATCAAAACCTTCTGGACACCATTGGCGGCGCCCCCTTTCTGGCAGATTTAACCCGGTCTGTAAGCTCCGCTGCCAATGTTGACTATCACGCCCAGATTATTTCGGAAAAATCGATCAAGCGAAAACTGATCCGGCAATGCAACGAAATTATCAAAAACGCATACGACAGCAGTTCAGATGCGTATGAGGCCCTCGACCAGGCCGAACAACAAATTTTTGAGATTAGCAATGGGAACCACCGATCCGGAGCTCAGGCAATCTCTGATGTTCTTAAGGATACTCTTCAGTACCTCGAAAATCTACGGGGAAAACCCTCCGGAATAACCGGTGTTCCTACCGGCCTCGATGTTGACCGCTTTACATCCGGTTGGCAACCCGGCGACCTTGTGATTATCGCTGCAAGACCCTCCATGGGGAAAACCGCATTCATGCTTACTGCGGCCAGAAATGCTGTATTGCATCCGGACAAGGACCTTCAAGCCAAAGTAGCCATCTTCAGTCTGGAGATGAGTTCTCAGCAGCTCGTGCAACGCCTTCTCACGATGGAGGCACGTATCGATGCACAACTTGCTCGTACCGGAAAACTGAGGGATGACGATTTCAAACGATTGATCGATGCTGCCAGCAGACTCTTTACAGCAGGAATCTATATCGATGACACTCCAGGACTTAGTTTGATGGAGCTAAGAGCCAAAGCGCGGCGCCTGAAGAGTGAGCAGGATATCGGTTTAATCGTGGTCGACTACCTGCAGTTAATGACCGCTGCCACCCGGGAAAATAGCAACCGTGAACAGGAGATTGCAACCATTTCGAGGGGTTTGAAGGCACTTGCCAAAGAGCTTAGCGTTCCTGTGATTGCCCTGTCTCAGCTTAGCCGGCAGGTGGAAAACCGGGGAGGGGATAAACGACCCCAGCTCAGTGACCTCCGGGAATCCGGATCCATTGAACAGGATGCCGATGTGGTTTGTTTCCTCTACCGGCCGGAATACTATGGAATCACGACCCTATCCGACGGCCAATCTACCACCGGCCTGGCAGAACTCATTATCGGGAAGCAGAGAAACGGTCCGGTCGGCAGTTCGATGATGTATTTCGTGAAGCAGTACGCTCGATTTGAAAAACTCACACAAAACAGTCACGGTTCGGTTCTCGATAACGACTTGCCATTTGATTATGACACCGACAACATGCCGGGCACCTCGTATGGGGATCAATCTTCCGGGGCACGCACTTCCGGGGGGCACGCTTCCGGGGATTTACCGCCTATGCCCCCTTCCCCCGGGGGTGACACCGCTCCATTCTAAATCCCGCAAAATCGTTTGTTTTTGTGAGTGGTATGGATGTTGGGGTGTGATACAGTCCGGAAATTCAGAGTCTGTTAGCGACGAAACCGAGCATCAATTTCGGACATCGACACATACACCAGTGTNGGCTTTTGAAGTGGATCCAAGTATGGCTCCTCACAGGCAAACAACTGATCTACCAGCATCTCCATCTCCTCCTCCCGNAGTACCCGCCCTTTCCGAATCGCAGANCGACTCGCGAACGCCAGCGCCACTTTCTTTCTACGGTCTAGCGCCGTGATCTGTTCCAGCTCCCGGTACTGTGCCAGCATCGAAGTTAGAACCTCCTTCTCAAATCCGGAATCAATATCAGACGGAACTCCCATGATCATTACGGAATTTCCACTCATCAGGCTCAGATGAAACCCCATTTTTTGAATAATCTGAAGTAGCTCTTTCAGCAGTTCGAAATCACTGGCCGATAACTCAATCGTCTGCGCAAACAGAAGCTGCTGCGTTCCAGGGAGGTCCTGCTCAGTTGCCCTCAGCGCTCGCTCGAACAGGATCCGTTTGTGTGCCGCATGCTGGTCTACCAGGCACAAACCAGAACGAGTTTGTGTAACAATATAGGATTGATGCAATTGCCAAAATCCACGCTGTCCATCCTCACCCTCCCGATTTTGCCTTCCCATGCCACGGTCAGGAGTAGCGGACGGACTACCATACAATAGCTCTCCGGCATTTGGCGGAGCTCCGTGTTGGTGTGGCGGGTTGATGCGAGAAGGAATGTGGATCGGTTGACTGCCTTGTCTGGCTTGCCGGGATGCCGGATTTCCACTTTGCCCCCAATCGGAGGATCCCAAATCGGTTCCATCCTGCATCAAGCCCGGCTGTCCGCTACCGAACGTAAAATCTCCCGCATCATCCCGAAACGATGGATGCATGCCTTCCAATATGGGTACAGAAAAATAGGCGTTGAGTGCTTTTTTGATGATCGATCCCGTGATCTGCACTACATTCCTTTCGTCTTGAAATTTTACTTCGGTTTTGGCAGGATGAACGTTCACATCGACCCTACCGGGGTCTAGTTCCAGAAACACTGCATAAAAAGGGTATTCGTTCTGCTTTGTCCACGCATCGAATTGAGACAAGATGGTGTACGTGAGAAACCGGTGCTGAAAAGGCCGTCCATTCACAAAGAGGAACTGCTCTCCCCGGCTTTTTTTTGCAAGTTTTGGATCGGCAAGAAGGCCGGATACATCCACGATACTGGTCTCCTCATGGAAGGGAATAAGGCTTTTCCGGTACTCTTTGCCGAAAAGCATACTCACCCGTTCCGTGAGCGGTTGTGGTGGTAGCTGAAAGAGAGTTTGTTTCTGGCTAATGAGCGTGAGCGTTTTGTCGCAGTGCGCAAGCGCAACAGATTCGAAGACCCGAAGGATGTGTTTGAGTTCGGTAGCATCGGTTTTCAGGAACTGGCGTCGGGCGGGAACATTGAAGAAAAGGTTTTTTACGGTGATGGATGTGCCAGCGTCACAAGCAACGGGTTCCGATAATTGCATCTCCCCGGCGTCCAACTGAAGTCGGGTTCCCGCTTCATCTTCGGTTCTGCGCGTTTTGAGCTCGATTTTGGATACGGATGCAATGGATGAGAGAGCCTCTCCCCGAAACCCCATTGTACGGATTCGATAAAGATCTTCGATAGATCGAATTTTGGACGTTGCATGCCTCTGAAATGCCATTTCTGCATCTTGAGGGTTCATTCCGCAACCATTATCGGTAATCCGGATAAGGGTTTTCCCGGCATCTTCGATCTCGACCCGAATGTGATCGGCTCCCGCATCAATCGCATTTTCAAGAAGCTCCTTCACAATGGAGGAGGGTCGCTGTACCACCTCTCCTGCAGCGATTTTATTCGCCAAGCCCGGTGGCATCTGAACAATGACCGCACCTGTTTTCTGTTGCTTGCTCACTGGAAATCTGTTGAATTCTGGTTCGTCGTGCCCTTCGCGACAATTTTGCCGGTCAAATGACGAAAAGAGAACGGAGTTATAAAAACGAAATTATGAAAATGAACTTAAATATCGGATGATCCACAGCACCATAAAAAGCCCGAGTGCAAGGACAAATACTTTGAGCCCCTGGCGGGTTTTTGGGCGCTTTTTACGTTCGAACCGAATTGTACGTTTTCGCCTCCTCTCCTCTTCGGGATCATAATACCGAAGTGGCAGATCAAACTTTCGAGGTTTTGGCGTATGGCCAAACATCGGCTTTATCATCGCTGCTGAGAATCTGATTTGTGAATGTGTTTTCTCTGATACCTAAAGATAACATTTTGGGCGCGGAAATCGTGTGTGATTTTTTTTGATACGAGGGCGGATCCAACCGAAATATTGGATCCTTCTGAAATGATGGATCCTTTTGAAATGATTTCCGATTCAATATGGTTTGCTTGATAAGAATCAGAAACTGCAAACAGAGTCTATGAAAATCAATAGAGAAGAGGCACTGAGAATGTTGTACGGTGTGGCCGATGGAGAGGTCACCGGTGAAAAACGTGCCGCATTTTTTCAGTATCTGAAAAAGGACGAGACTCTACGATGGCAGTATGAGCAGGTTGTTTTACTGAAACATGCCTTACGAAATCGTCTGAAGAGAGAGATTCTGCCCGCAGAAGCGAGGGAGCGGATGGTTGCGCTGATGAATCGGCTTGCGGCGGAGAACGAATCTATCCCCACTACGCAAAACACACAGACTCGAACATTGAAGTTGTTGGATCGTTCTTCGTTCGGATCGGATAAGACGCCCGACTGGTTCACGGTCCGATTCTGGATCAAACCACTTCGTACGATCGCAGCCGCAGCTGTCTTACTCGCAATGACACTATTTACCATTGAAATCCTTGATCGTTCCACTACCCGGACTGCCGATCAAAATAGTATGGAGATCGTTCAAAACATAGACGAGGCTGGTGCAGAAGGAGATCTGGAACAGATTATTTATGAGCTTTTTTCCGACACAGGTAGTTTTGGGCAGGATCCATTCTGGTCGTTTGCTCCGGATGTACGAATCGAAAGAGTCAAAGAGGCACTGCAAACCGAGTTGCGTAGTTCAGCTCGGTTACCTGAAATGAATGAGCGTGATTTGCGCCGGATCTACGGGCATACTTTTTTTGCAGATCATAAGAGTCCGGTGCTGGCTTATCATCATCCTCAGAGCGGCGAATGGATCTACATTTTCGCCTTTGATATCATCGATCTGGAGCAATCTGGCACACTACACCGTGATCCTGCTGCCGTTCGGTACTGTCAAAAAGACGACCTCTACCACGTAAAGCAGATTGGTGGAAAAGATATCGTATCATGGCAGTGGGAAGGCCATTGGTATACAGCGATCTCCAACCACAAAGGCGACGAGCTGATTGCACTTTTGGAATAACGGTTTAGGGAGTCAGCCCTTCGGCCACTTTCATCAATTCCGCCAGTACACGCGCATCAAACTCTTCAGAACGCAAAGTACCAATCCATTCCCAGGCAAAATCCGGCTCTGTGTAGTTCAAAGCCCAGACGGCGAGTGCTCGCACCCTTGGATCCTCATCTCGTAGCAATGCTCCCAGTTTTGGTTCCCAATAGTCCGGGTTGGTGCTCGTCCGAAGCATCCACTCCAGAATCTGGAGCCGAACTTGTGCAGGAACGGCCGAACTCAAAAACGTTGCCGCCGTGGTTCGTGCCTGCTCCTGATCGCCCTTGTCTGCCAGTAAACTCAGGATCAGCGGAACTGAATCGATGAGCCGTTCATCGGTAAGAAACCGTTCCGTACTGTTTCGGAATAAGTTGGCATCGGAAATTGCGGCCATCGCTCTCAATGCTTCGTGCCGGATGCCCGATTCTTCACTCCGTTGAACTGTTACCCGTAATCGTCGAAGCACCTCCTGGTTCTCCGCATAATTCGAAAGCGCAAAAATGGCTGCTTTTTGAACCTCGGCTGCCTGATCCGGAGCCAGATACTCCAGGAACTGCATTTCTGTACCCTTTGCCCCCTGAGTAACCGCTGCCAGCGTGGTCAATCCCTCAGCGAGTACAGAAGCATCCGTCTCTGTCTCCAGCCGATCGCGAATTGCGAGTTCAATATCAGGATTGTCCGAATAATCCCGCAAGCCTGCCAACGCTTTGCGCCGTTGCTCCGAGTTGTCCGGAAAAAGATCATACTGCGCAACCCAGTAGGGTAGCGGCTTTTGTTCGCGAATTTCCATCCTTGAAGGAACGGAAGAAGTTGATTCCATTTCCACCTCTGCCGGAATTGAAAACGCAATACTTTCTGTAGAAGGCGATACGGTAAGCACCCACTCACTCACTGCCCCTGTCACCTCCAGCTCCCGTGTATTCAGACCATCATACCCCATTTCCGTAACGATAACGGTCTGTAACTCATCCAGTGGTTCTCCCTCCGCTTCAAACCGAATGGTTACACGGCCGGTTGTTTCGTCCGGGGTGATAGTTGCCACATACGGATACCGCTCGGTTACCCGGATGGGCGGAGCTGTCCAGTCTGGCGGCTCCAGTCTTGACAGTCCGGTTTCTGCATAGATCGTCTGCGAAAATTCTTCCCATGTGATCAGAGGAAATGTTCGCTGAAACAGCACCGGCATGGTTTCCCGAATTGCCTGTGCAAATAACGGGTCTCTCTGAAGCAGGTAATCGGCCTTCAGGAGTTCGTCCCGAGTGAAAGAATCATATGCCGGCTGCGTTTCTGGCATGCCCGAATGCGCGGCTTGGTTCTCTTGCTTTTGTTCTATCGGGTTGATGGGGATACTATACAAGCCAGAGCGAGAGTAATGGGCAACAGGTGCATTGGATGTTGCCGGTGCCGGTGCGNCAGATGTTGCCGGTGCGTCAGATGTTACCGGTGCATNCAATATCGTTGGTGCTAATTCCCGCAGAACGACTGCACTGAGGACATGGTTGGCCCTGGCGTCGCTCCAATGGTGTGGGCGTAGTAATGTTTGTGTCCACTGTTGGATGAACGCTTCGGTCACCGCCGGAGTATCGGGTTCGGGGTGATCAATCAAATGCATCCCCGAGGCAGTATGGCGTGTCTCCCACATCATATCGCTCATATAAATCAACTGGAATGTAGCATGCGGATAATCTCGGCCTGTTATTTCTTGCATCTCCCGTGCAACCTCATCGAGTACCGATGCAATTCCATCAACCCGTGACTCTAAAAGTTCTCCGCTGGTAAGTCCGCGAATGGTTCCGTCCTTGTCAATTTCATGGATCAAGAGAATACGGAAGTCCATTCCGTCGATTTCAGCAGGGCGTATGGAAAAATCACCAAGGGCAAAAAATAGATCGGGTGCAGGTATGGGGAAGTCGGAGCGGTAGCGGGTTTCCTCCTGATCGACCGTGAGTACTCGGTTGGAGATTCGTTGGCCGCTGGCGATGAGCGTCTGTGAGGCAGGGTGAATGAATCGGATATCTGTGGTGAACTCGCTTACTGGCAGATCGACGGAAGGGATCCAGTGTCGCGTTGATTTAGGTAGCAGCGAGGTGAATAGTGTTCCATTTTCGTTGTGGTGAATTCCAAAATTAGATTTGGCTTCATAGATGATCTCCAGGTTAATGAGCTCTCCAACGGATGTTGGACGAACAGGGTAGATCCAAAGTCGGTCATCATCGAACCGAAACGAAGCTGCCTCATCGCCTACTTTTATGGATTGGATGTCGAGCTCTGCTGCGTGAAGTTGAATAGAGTCTGTGCCAGCTGGTAGGATTTCGAGGGTCAGCTGCACGGTTCCCTGAATGGATCCGCTGGAATCGAGGTAGAGCTCTGCATCCATGTGATCGATTCTGATGCTACGCTCCGGATAGAGCGGTGTGTCCCAGGGTGCGTGGGAGGCTGGGCTGGATGAGGTTGTCGGGTTGGTTGGGTTTGCCGGGTTGGTCTGGCTGGCCGGACTGGTCTGGTTGGTCGGGTTTGCCAGGCTGGCCAGACTGGTCTGGTTGGTCGGGTTTGCCAGACTCCACATTGTGGCACTCGCAATGTCCTGCTGGATAGGAGTCGCACTTGTTGATGGCGCTGTTACCATATGAAGCAAAAGGAGGGGCAGTGCA
>JGI11705J14877_10000415_pt1 | contig 27054 bp, 42 predicted proteins | sample Etolaghawater15m_FD_14877 | JGI IMG/M metagenome (IMG submission 14877)
ATGTTGAAGCGGCGCGCGATAAATGGCATTGAATTTGTAAGATAAATGGCGTGTATTTTGTTTGCGCATTATGCAACTTAATTGCCAAATGTTAAACGGGCGGCAACGTGACAGGGATGCCGTTGGAATCGAACGCTGTTTGGAATGCGTTGTATTGGGTCAATGTGATGACGTTAGTTGTCATCGCATCAACAACCAGCGCATCGACATCTATCCAAATTTGCATGTTAAACGAATCGGTAAACGCAGGATAATGTTTTAGCAGATTATTCAACACAAATATGCCACCCAACGCGCACGTCTTTTTTTAACTACTCCTCGATCGAATTCGCAAGATGAAACAAGTCGTCGATTTTCTCTGGCGTGGCACCGCACGCTGCCGCCAGCGACAATGTGAACGGCGATAAACGCTTGAACACCCTTGCCCGATTCCACATATCCTGTGTATCCTGATCTGCTTTTGCCACTTCCGCTTCCACCACTTCACGCAAGCCAATTTGCGTAAGTGCGCGGCATATTTTCCACGACTCTGCTTGCATGGATGCCCGAACATCACTCATCAACAGCGGAGCCGGACTAGAAAGCACGGGCATGCCGCTCACGGGGTCAGCAGTAATAATTTGTCCGGCGACTTCGCCGGCACGCAGAGACGCGTGCTCAGCACTAGATATCTCAACCGCGTCGGCAGGAATAACACCCCGAAAAATAGATAAATCATAAAAACCATTTGTTGTCGCCGAATAATACATATTAGCCTCCTATTGCAAAAAACCAACCGCCCTGAGCAATCGCCGAATTATTTGAAACCACCAGTTGCGACGCGGTCGAGGTGCTGTTAACTGATAGCGCGATTGGCGTAGAACTCAACCCAATTGAGCTACACGTCAGAAAAATAGCGTACACATCATTAAACGTTGTGGGGAACGTCACATTAACGGCCCCGCCACTGGCAATAACCGGAACCACACCCCACTGAACTAATATTCCGCCGGGGAGTGTTAGATACCCGCTGCCAGCAACATTTTTAGGCAAATCCCAGCCTGATGTCAAAGCCTGCAATAGCTGAGTCAAATCACCGCCGGCAGGTGTCAAACCCGCCGCCTCAATAACAGATACAATTTCACGCTGAGGATGTTCGATCGCCGCCGCAGGCGGAATTGATCCAGCCGACACACCGACCACACCATCGACATACGGATCGCCGGGAGCACCCCCGACAGGTTGTTGGTATTCCATGCTTATCTCCTATGGGACATAGTTAAAATGTAAATTGCGATGTGCCTCGTTGATGCGTCTAAAGCGGCACTCCAGATCGGTTGCAGGCACATATTTCATCAGCGGGTCTATCCCGCACTCAGACTCGCCGCAACGGAAATAGGTCACACGAGGCCCCAGCACCGTGACGGTCCAATGATGACGGACGGTATGGCCGCCGCTCCATAGCTGGTCAATGCCGCATTGGCTGATGCCGCACACAAACGGTTGATACTCGGTAATCGTGATGCTGTAGCCCATCGCTGTCGCCAACGCCAGATAAAACGCACGTGTCTGGCCGCCGGTATAGGTCAATTTGGACACTAACGCCAGGCGACGCTCTTGCAGCGTGGTATTCACACCGGCGGCACAGGGGTCCGGCAGGCCGGCGTAAACCTCCCAATCGTTTAGCAATTCCGATGTATAGCGGGGATCCAGTTCGTTGCGCAACTGATCTGCGCGCGCATCAATGCGGGCCAGCTCTTCCGCTTCCGCTGCCAGCAACTCATAAACGCCGGAACCAGGCTGGCGCAGGTCGTCCCACAACTTGCCATTGGGTAAATGCGCCAATAACGCGGTTAAATAATCGGCGGCGGATGCGCTCATAACGTCGTAAATGTGACCGTGCCCAGTGTGACGATTTGGCCGGTGGTAGGCTCAACGTTCGCTGTCGGGCTGGTTAGACTGTGATCGGTTTCGCCGACGGCAATCGATATGGCCTCGCGAATATGACTGAGCAACAATTTACCGGCGCCGGTGCCGTCTTCCACCCGCGCTTCATCCAAAATCAACGCCGCTAATTGGGCTTCAACGGCTGCCCGCACCGTGGCATTATTCGGCGCCAGGGCAATCTCAGGATTTAATGGCGCTGCAATAGGTGGCACTACGTACAAACCGGACATGCCGGCCGGCCGCAACGGATCGATATAGTTATAAAGAGCCGTGGCGTCGGCTGTTAACGGAACGCCGTCGGCATAGGTATTGTGCATCATGAAATACACCACCACCGTGCCGTCGCCCATACCATTCGATACTGCATAGGCGCGGGTGACGCCGGGAAATTCCAGGGCCCAGGTTTCATAATCCGATTGCGAACCGCCCTGTACCGGATTGCGCACGCGGCGGAAATAACGCGTCTGTAAATTGTCGTCGCCCTCGATGTCGGCGCCACCGGTCAAACCATCGCCTGTGAGCATCAACGTCGATGTAACGCCGGCGATCGGGCTGACGAGCGATAACACCTCGCCAGCCGCTAGGTTACCCGCAGCACCGGTAGCTACCGCCGTGACCGTGGCCGCCGCGACACCAGTCGCAATAACTACCTCGGCATCAGTAGCATATTCGACGCCGTATTTGCTTTGCAGTAGAGTGCCAGCCAATATTATCGCGCCATTAGTGCCGGCAAACGTTATAGCGCCAGCGGCCGGCGTGGCCGCCAGATTGGTCAATCCGTGCACGGCGGCAAACTGCTTTAATGACAAACCTGATGCGGTAAAGGGGTGATACTGAGTGGCCAGCCAATCCAAATGACCATGCAACCCATGCGATACGCCCGCCAACGATTGCTTAATGCCCTCGATAATCGCGTTGTATTGAGTTTGATCGACGCCGCCAACCACGTGCATATCCACGCCAACGCGGGTCAATATTTCCGGTAACGTGGGTTTAGTGAAATTGCTCATCCTGTCACCGAATCGAATTGGGTTTGCCAGACACTGCCATCCGGCTGGGTAATGTCAATCGAGCAACCCAGCATGGACGGCGCATGCCACCAGGCATCGACACCGATTTCAATAGCCCGGTCGGTATCGATCAGCCATTGCAGTGACTGCTCTATATAAATGATAGCCAGCTGTCTTGTTTCTGCCGTTTCCTTTGCACGATGCAACACCCATAGCAAAGAGCCGTGTGGGCGAGCTTGCGCGCCTGGTTCACTACCGTCGGACGGGTAATCGTCGCCCCAATAACCGCCTGCGTAGTTTTGAATATCATCTGCCAGGTGTTGCGGGCGTGGGTCATCCGCCGTCAGGCGGCGGTCGGTAAACAAGCTGGCGATGACGGCGGCTTGTAATGTGTTATCGATAGGCGGGTTGCCGGTCGATAGGTCCAGGTAAAAGCGGCCGGTGGCGTCTTGTGTTGAGAAAAAATCCTGGTTCATAACGACTTTACCTTGTCTGAACCCTCTTCAATCGGCCACAACCCCGCACTGGAACCGGAACCGACATTTACCCGATCGCCGATCCGCGCCACTTTTGCGCCACCCTCACCTCCCAGATTGATATCATCAGACTCAATCACCACCTTCGGCGCTTTAACATGGATATGGTCACGCTTAAGGGTAATGGTTTGGCCTAAATCGTCATAAATCGCCACTTCCCCAGCTTCCAGGTCTTTTAACCGATATTGCCGATCGGCCACGCAAATCGCTATTTCGTGTCCACTACGGCCGCCGGCGCTGAGGGTAATTGCTTCCGAACCTGGGTGGGCGTGGGCGGTAAATCCATAGGGTTCAAAATGCTCGACGCTATCCAGCGCCAATGCGCCAATGGTTTTCACTTGCAGCATTTGCAATGCCGTTGCGCTATCCACCAGCGAGACAATGCCCCGAGTAACCAACAACTGTAGGCGGCGTTTTAGACTCTCCATCACCACCCTCCATTGCCGCTGTTCGGCTCGGGTTCCGGCTGCGGCTCCAGGTCGAATGCCTGTTTCGGGGTCACTTCCAGAACGGTAATGCTGCCGCCGTTGTCGTCTATGCTGTAGGTGACCTGGCTGATCAGCAACCGGGCCATAACGTTTAGCAATGGGTCTTCCACGTCCACCAGTACATTCGGCTCCCACAGCCCTTGAGCATGATGCCATCCGCGCACCGTGTAGCTAATGCTTTGGCCTTCGCCGGCGCGGCGGTTCATTTCGGCGGCGCTGCGGGTTTTGCAGTCGGCGGCATGGGCCGGGCCGTCGGCAATGATACAGGTGGGGCGATATCGCAGGTTAAGGTCTTTTACCAACGCCTCGGCATGCGCGGCTTGGTCGCCGTGGAATAGATCAGTGCCGCTAGTTTGGCCCAATACCCGGTATTCGCTGAATCGCTCGGAACTGCTGAAACGGCCGGAGGCGGACTTGATGTTTTGGCCGTAGACCAATTTAGTCGGCGCCACGGCGGTACCGGTGCGGATAAACGCCAACGAACCGTCGGACTTGCTGACGATGCGCACGCCGCGAATCCGCGATAATTCGTTCAAAAAGTCGAAAATACTTTGCCCGGCTTCCAGCGCCACCTTGGCAAACGGCCCGCCGATATCGGTTTCCGCAGCTACGGCAATACCGAACGGCGCGGCCAGATCGGCGGCGATTTGTAATAAGGTGCGCCCGGAAAACTGTCGGCCCTTGGTGCTGCTATCCACCAGATCGGCGGCGGCGCTGAGCCCGGATACCGCAATCGAATGGCTTAGCTCGTCATAGCTGGGCATCACCTCAAACACGTAACCGCTAATGATGATATCGCCATCGATCCACACCTGGCATTTTGAATCGTCTCGGATCGGCCGCAGATTAGGTTGGCCGGCCCAACGGTCGGTCAACTCCAAATCGAAGGTATTGGCCGCCTGCTTAATGCTGCGCACCACCCGAATCGAGGTCCATCCATCCCAGGCTTTGTCGTCTATTTTTAGAGCAAGTTGATTAGTCATCTGACAATGTGTTTCTTATCTTTTCAATAACATCAAGACCCTTCCATGCTAAATACCCAAGAAGTGGTGTTACAGCGATCAATATATATATCCCAAAAGTTTCATTATGTAGCAGCGCCCGATAGGCGTTTAATGACCACATAATACTGATCAAAAATACCGATCTATTCATACACTCAACACCTCCAACTCAACCCCGCCCGGCACCATGGCAGGATGTTCAATCCACGGATTGCGCGCCAATATCTCGGTTTCGCGAGTGGCGGTACCGAAATGGTTGTAACTGATCACCAGCGCCGACAGCGTGGCGTTATAGCTAAGCGTGGTCAGGCTGGCGTTTTGGTTGCCGCGCGCGGTCAAGTCCTTATGCACGGCGGCCCGCAGCTTTTGCAGTTCCACGTAAACCGCGTATTCAGCGGTTTTGGCGAGTGTAGCCAGGCGGTTGCTAATGTAATCGCGCACCGCGTAGGCATCCTGTTTGCTGGGATATTGCAGCGCCGCGCTTAAGCGAGCCTGCTCGATGGCGCTGATGTGTTCCAGCGCCGCCCGGGTCGCGGCTTGGTTGCGGGCGGCCTGCTCTTTGCCTGCAGTGCCGCTGGGCAATGCCGACCAACTAACGGCCGGCTCCAACGACTTGACCAACCGCAGTGCGGTCATCGGCCGGGCCGAATAGGCCGGGGCCGGCGTGCTGGCGGCTTGCGCGGCAATGGCGCGGCTGGGTGCCGGCACCGGCGAACCGCCGAAAAAATTGGAGGTGGTGCCCAAATCGGTCAAAGCCCCGGCCCGCAGCAATTGCGAATAGCCGACTTTGACCGCCCGCGACAACAATCCGGTGGAACCGCTGGCCACGCTGACCATGGCCGACACCACGCCGGCCGGCGAGGATAACTGGCCCAGCACAGCGGATAGCGGGTTACGGCCCAATAAAATCGCCTCGCCGGCGGATAATGCGGAATCCAGCAACCCGCCCGGCATCGGCAGGTTGCCGATCATGGCGGTTAACCCGCTGTCCATGGTGTCAATGAGGCCTTGCATGTGGCCCTGCAGAAACGACGAGGGCGAAAAATCCACCAGCTCGGCGAATGTATCCATCACGGTTTGCTCCGCCACTTTGCCTCGAATAATGGTCCACGCCGGGGTACTGTCGGTCGCTGCCGGTAACACATCTTCGCCGGCTTCGTAAAACGAGAAATCCAGCGTCACCATGCCGCCTTCGCGGGTGGATTCGGACGGGGTCATTTGCTCGACCACCACATTCATGCGGCCCAACCACGGATGCACCAGGCGTTTTTTGCCGCCCTTGGCCACCTCTTTTAATAACTTATCGCGGCTGCTGATGTAATCTGCGCCAATCACAAATGCCTGAATACTGTATTGACGGGCTTTGCGGCCTAGTGTTTCTATGTAGGGCAGGTCGCGACCGGGATATTCATGCACCGCCAATCGCTGGCCGACCGGGGCACTATGCGAATCGACGAAAAACGGAATGTCTTCCAAACTGCCGGGTAATAGTTCGTCGATAAAACTCATGGAAAATGCACCCCGGCGCGTGGGTTTTTAACATCGATTTGGCCACTGTTAGCTTGTAGAGATTTTACTGCTACAGGTGCGCCTTGGATTTCAACTACTAATTTGCCGTCGGCAGGTTTTGGCAGAGAATGCATGTTCACACGATTAGCAAACCCAGGGGCGTAGCTGGGGGCAGATGGCAACGGCGCAGCGAATAACTTCTCACTCGATCCAAACGGATTTAGTCCATTTACGATACCCCTAAAACCATCACCCAACGCTTTAATAGTGGTTTTTACAGTGTTAATAGCGGCTGCAAACTTTTCCGAAAACCAGCTGACAATCGCATCGATACCGACCCTAAATCCACCAACGACGTCATCCCAGTTTTTAATGACATATACCAGCCCAGCGGCTATGGCCATGATGCCGGCCAGCATAGGATTTGCCGAGAATGCCGCAAATAACCAAATAATACTTTGCGTCAACTGAGCTACAGCCAACAACAACGGTCCGGTCATGATTGCCGCGACAACACCTAAACTAATTTTGGCTAAATTGCCAAAACCGCCAACGCTATCGGCTAGCTTGTTCAATACTTCATAAATCTTTTTACCAGCTGCCCAGCCCATTTCAAAACCGCGTTGCAATTTTTTGCCTACATTGCCGGCCCAACGCTCTAACGAACCATCGGCGGCCATGCGGTCTATGATCGCCAATAGATTAGCCAGTCTGCCTTTCATCCAGTCGAATAGGCCAGCTTCCATAATTTTTAATTTAAAGCGTGTCCATTGGTCGCTGACATTTGACATCATGCCGTCCCATGTTTTGGCCATTAAGGCCATTGATCCGGCATATCTGCTATTGAAAATGGCTTCCAGCGTTGACTGGATCATCATCTTATTTCGGCTATCAACAGATTCGGTGATAGTTTTTCCGTTATCGACGTAGGTGTACTCGATTTTGTGTTTTTTTGAGTTTACTGACGCCTTAATACCAAACTCTTTTAGCCGCTCATTTTCACCCATCACGGCTTCTGCAATGGCTTCTACGGCTTGGTCAAGCGGCTTTCCCATAGCGGCAGCGGTATCCCCTAAAGTTTTTAATAATCCGTTGGTAGGGTCGAAACCGTAATTTCGCAATTTGATAAATGAATCGGTCACTTCATCAAATTCAAACGGTGTTTTAGTGGCAAATTCAGAAATCCAATCCATGGATTTTTCGGCTTTAGCGGCGCTGCCTTCTATTGTTTTTAATTTGGCATTGAATTTCTCGAACTGCGCCGCAGTCCCCAGCAGCTCGTTTTTTACAAACAACGCCCCAATTCCCGCCGCCACCGTACCCATGGCCGCCAATGTACCGGTTAAGCGCGCCGCTTTTCTGGTGACGTTAGCCAGATCGCGGCCTACTCTAGTAGCCGGCGATGACAAGCTTCTCACCTGAGCATTAATGCGCCGTAACGGACCGCTCAGTCTATCGATCGCGCTGAGGGTTAGTTTCAGTTTGAGATTATTGACCATCAATCCTAACTGCCTCGCCATGCCACATCAACAGCTCGCCTATCTCCATTGCCCACAGTTCGGACGGCGGAAAATGAAATATGTAGGCGACATCCGCCATTACTTGCTGCCAGTTGCAGGGGCACGATCCAAAAAACCGGCGAACACCTCATTATTAGAAATAGCGTCCAGGTCTTCGGCATCGATTTGATCGACGGCATACGCCGGTAAATCAGCAAGCACGCCGATCAGTGCGGCGATTTTGCCGATATCGCCATTAGCGCTGTCCATGGCTTTTAAATGCTTGAGCTTTACCCGATCCGGAAACTCGATGCTATCCACCAATTTATCGTTGTGGTTAATCGGAAATTGCAGCTTGATTTTAGGCATTAGATTTCCTCCGCAATATCGCCCGACACTTCCAGGTCATAGGTGCCATTGCTTGAGTCCAGCGGCACCGTGTTCGAGGTAAACGCATTCCGAATCATCCATTTTTGCCCGGTATCGGCCTCAAACAACACTGTCGCATCGTTAAACTTCAGTTGTGCCGAGGAAATATCCGGCGTGGCCATGATTTTGCAACTCAGCTTAGACGCCTCGACCTTATCCATTCGATAGATACGGCCATTGTCCGCAGGCTTAGGTTCGCCAATGACGCCGCCTGGGTCCAGCGTCGCTCCTTTTTCGGTTGCCACCTCACCAATTGCACCCAGGCTAATTTTTGCCCGGCCAACGACTTGATTACTCATTATCTAAACTCCGTATGAATAGCGACAATGCGCAGGTTGTTGATTAATACCGGGCTATCGTAAATATCCAAGCGGTTTTTATTGTCCGCGTTTACCTCGGCCAGGATGGTCTCTTTGTACGACTCATAATCCTGAGTCCAGCCTTTGTCCATAAAGTTTTTGTACAGCCCCAACATTTCCATGATGGCTTTTTTCGGCTGCATGATCGGCTGCCCAGGCGGCACGTCGTAATTGTCGCCGGCCAACTTCCAGTTGGGATAACGTTGGGTGAAATAATGCCGCTGTTCCAGGCGGATACGTTCCAGGGTTTCCGGGGTGTTGATGTACAGCCAGGCATCGTCGGCTACACCGCCGCTATTGAGCTGGTACATGCTGATTTGTGCCTCGATCATCACCTCGCCGGCGCTGCTGATGGTGGTAGTAGATATACCATCGAATAACAACGTATTGCGCTGCGGATCGTCCCAACGATCGGGCTTTTCCGGCGGCAATACGCCGGGCAACACTTTGCCGCGCAGCTGGCGGGAGGGGTCGATCGACAATGCCTGGCCACCGATGGCCATATTGATAGCAGACCACAACCAAACCGGCGTCGGCGAGGCACCGGCTGCCATGCATGTGACGTGTAAATTATTGCGGGTATTGCCGAAACTGCCGGTCGCGGAATGGGTGCCGGCGAATGCAGTAAACGCCCGGCCGCCAATGTGGCGCATGGGCCCGAAGCGACTGCCGAGTTCGGTTTCTAAAATCGTCATATTGGCGGCATCGGTGTACGGTACCGCCAGCCAGTTAAACCACTCGTCGCCCAGCGCATCAATGGCCGGGGTAATATCTGGGTTACCGCTGCCGGCGGTGGTTTGAGATACGGTTAATGCCAAACCCGCGGGCGTTTTGTCGCCCTCGTAATAACCCACACGCACGTCGACACCGGAACCGGTCTCGCCTTTCCAGCGACAGGTTAAATCCACCTCGTAGGCATTGGTGCCGTTCACTGTGGCCACCATAGGCTGGTCTGTTTGCAGGTTAATAGCGGCAATCAGTGCAGTAGCGATGTCTGTGGCGATATCGCCCACCGCAACCGCAATTTGTACCCGGTAGCCGCCGATGTAGACATTCAATGTACCGGCCTCGGTCGCCGGGCCGGTAATGCTAATTTTTTTTACGCATTTGACGCCGGCCACATTGTCATCCAGGGCGATGGCATACATGTTTAGCCACGGTGCAGCCTTTTTGGCGGCCTTAATCATTTCAGCCAACATGCTGCCGCGGCCGAATTGTTGCTCTACCGCCGCGCTGTTGCCGCTAACCTGGGTTAACACGCCCTCGGCCACGGCGCCAGTGCTCAAACGCTGGCCGATAATCACGACCTGGGCATCAAATACTGCGCGACCGGCCAGGCGGCCGTCAAACTCGATATAAACGCCCGGCACACGCAGTGTAGCGCCGGGGATGTCGTTAAATGCAATAGCCATTAGTCGGCTCCTTTTTTGGGTTTGGCGGCGGCGGGTTTAACGATTTCAATCGCGCCGTCGTTTAAATGATTGCGCCAAAATCGATTGTCCGGCACGTTGCCGCCTTCATCCGGTAAATGCACAAAGCCGCGCTCGGGTTGTCGCAGCTTAAAGGGTTGCCCGGTGGCCGGGTCGATGGTCGGTTTGACAAACATGGAATCCTCTAGGGCAGGTCGAATTCGTTAATAAAATCGGTGACAGCATCGGCGTTGATATCCGATTCCGCATGAAACGTAATAAAGTCGCCCAGCGTCGCGTCATTAAAGGCGTCTTTTAGCGATAGTGACAGGGTAAATGTCATGGCATACACCGTGCCGCCCAGCTGGGTCAGCACGTTCGCAAACAGGTTGGCTAGGTTAGCGCCCTGCAGCGTGCCGACGCCGGCTATGGTGTGGTTGTGCAGTTTTTCCGCGCAGGCGGCGATAATGTCGTACGCGCCGATTGCAGTAAGCGAACCGCGGCGGCGGTTGATCTCTTGCGGTTCTTTAGTTACGGCATACACATCGAAACGGGCATCGATCATGCACATGTTGTTTGCGCGAAACGGGCCACCGTTGAATGCGACATAGACCGCCGGCGCGCGCTGTAGCAACTGCCGCAACAAATCCGGCGACCAGGCGCCGGGCAGCGAGCCGCTGTCGCGCAGCTTGCCGGGTAGCGCTGTATTGATTACGGAGAGAATGTCGTCTTCGACGTCGGAAATAATGCTCATGGACCGCATGCTACGCGGCCATGCCTAAACGGGGAATCTGAAGGGCTTCAGTGGTGCGGGATTATTTTGAATGGGGGTGCCAATCCGTGGCAGAGGCCTTTCAACTGCGGCCTCTAATTAGTCCTCTCTCTCATGGGGGGTTGAAAGGTTCATAAAAAGGCCAGGCTCAATACGCATCCCGGCTAAATACCGATTCTGCAGACTGCATCGACACCGTTTCGCTCGGGCGTTGGTCGATATCGCCATTACTATCCGGGCCTAAACCGAGATCGCCTTTGCCAACTTTTTCCAGATAGCGCAACGCGCGATCGTAGGCTTTTTGCACCGCATCGGTCGGGCTGTCTTTATACAGATAAAACCGCACGATATCGCACGCCATACGCACGAAATTAGCGGGCACCGGCGACAGCGGCAACCAGGCGGCAATATAGGCGTCAATTTCCGCGCCCGCATCGGCAATGGCCTGGTCCAGCACGGCATCATCAACCACCACAGCGGACACGTCGTCCGGGTTGGTGAGGCGGATGAGCTCTTCGGCGCCGAAGCGGGCGGTCAGGTGGGTTTGTGTGCAGTAGGGCATTAGGCTAACCGACTGAATTAGCTATCAGGTTTTGCAGATCGATTGCAATAACATCCGCGCCGGCCTGATTCGGATGTAGACCATCACCGCTGTCATACGTTGCTGACAGCGAATATCGGTCAGCCGAATCGCCGACAGATCGTTTAAAATCGAACACTATGCATCCTATTCGCGCCGCTATATTTTGAATAATTTGATCGTGTTTTTGCGCGGAAAAATATTTGTTATCGGATATCCAGGTCGCAATCCCTAATTTACATGGTTGAATTAACGTCAATATCGGAATAATCCCGTTCGATATAGCGAACATTGCGGCCGCCTCTATCTCCGCTGTATCAGCAGCTATTGCCGCATACTGAGCCGACAATCCTGTCTGATTGATCGTATTCAGCGATGACTGAATAATGACGAATGCCGTGAGGTGATTTTTGTCGATGAGTCGTTGAATTCTTGCGTTAAATGTCGATAAATAGGACGACGGCCGTGTGCCTGCCACAGTCGATCCGGCGACTGTTTCCCGTTGGACCCAAACCGCCACACGCGGATTGCTTAATAATCGCAACCGATCGGGATAGTCAATCGTATCGTTTACCCAGCTATCACCAAATACTGCTAATGAGAATCTATCGCGCGGCAGGCTTTGAACATTTGTTGTTAATGTTAGCAGCCCGTGAGTTTGACTAGTGAGTGACCCGGAATAGTCTGCACTAATTGAAATCGCTTGTTTCGGGTCCGGAGCCGGCGGCGGGATCGCAATTGACGATTCAGTTAGATCAACAACGGAAATTTCATCAATGACGCAACTAGAATCGCCAGTTGTCACATCATTTGTTCCCATGCCAATCCGCCAACTGATTGCTTGTGACGTTGTCGGCTGAAAAATAATCGCATACGTACCGTCCACCGACAGCTCAGTCATCGCTAACGATTCGACGCCTAGATCAAGGGCCGGCGCTACGCCGGTACGCGCTATAAACGGAGAATTGGTGCTGGTTGGTTTTACTAAATTAGAAATTCGAACGGATAAACAATAAATGTGACCAGCAACAAATGTCTTTGCCGTTGAAAATATTGTAATAAACCCACGGCCGCCAGACTGACAAACGATCGCTATCGATTGATTGTCGTCATCCGCTGTAACGGTCGCGCCTGTTTGAGTTTTCGATATCTGCGATACGAATTCCTTATCTAATAAATTCTCTACGACCAGCCCGTTATTCAGATTGTGCCGCAAAAAATTAACGCAACCTTGTATTGTTTGCGGGCCAGCCCGAGCCGATCTAAAACCTAAATCCGCCGGGGCAGGAAGGTTGGCAATAGAACTCGCAACAGTAACCGCTGTTTCATTTGAGCGAGGCAGGTCAGGCATATCAAACACCGCCTCAGCCGACGGGTCCGAGTAGTTTCCGGCGGCATCGAAGGCCCGCACAACCACGCTATGCGCCCCCGCTGGCACGCCGGACAGTTGAATAGCAGTGGTCGCGCTGCGCGCCGCCTCGGCCGGGCTGCCGTCTAAAAAGGCGGCATAACCCGCTACGGCAACGTTATCCGTGCTGGCTGTGACAGTGACCGTGGCGGTTTGATTGGCATTAGCATTCGTCACCACTGGCGTGCCGGGGGCGGTCGGTTTGGTGTGGTCTACCGTGGGTGGCGTGCCGGCGTAGGGGGCTGGGGACATGGTTTATCCTATTTTTTTTTGCGTGATGCCCTGGCGGGTTTGTCCACCTGGGCCGGTTCGGGTTTTGCGGCGGCGGTTTCAGCCGCGTCCGTGCCCGCGTCCGCAGGGTCCGTGTTTACGCTGGCTGCGTTAGGTTCGCCATCCGTGACGGGCGTTTGGGTTGGTCCTTTATCCTCCGCCTGATTTTCGGTGTTTTTCTTGTTTTTCAGCGATTCGCCCTCAGTCTCCCAGGCGGTGTCACTCACTTCCGTGTCCGCCTGGGCTTGGTCCTTCTGCCTGTCGCTCTCTTGGTGGGTATTGGGTTCTGCCAGATTAGCGTCTGATTTATACAGATCGGTTTCCGGCATGTCGTCTGTAAAAGGACCGTGCAAGTTTCCTTTCGTATCGACACCGAAAAATTGGTCGTCGATACGTTGTCCTTCCGGTATCTGCAATTCAATGCCTTTTTTAATAACTTTTATACGTGTAAATGGCCCAAACCAGCCGCCAACGTCACTGTACGCATAAATGCCGTCCGGCAGATTTTCGCTTTTGACGATATCGGCATCGACAACCTTTACATCCAGTAACGGCTCGTCAAACAACGTCTGCAACTGCTCGTCTGTAAACTGATCGTCCGGATAGACTTTAGGCTCCGTGGTATGCGCGATGCCGCAACGGCGGAAGCCGTCGCGTTTTGCGCTAATTTCTAAAGGCATGGCTTACCCCTTAACCCAGCCAGGGACTTTCGATCAGATCCACCGCTTTGTACAGCGGGTTTTTGGTGCCGGCTACGTACTCGGTCAGAATTAAATCCTCTACCGCGTCGCGGCTGGATGGGCCGAAGATCAGGTGGGTAGCGCGCACCGGCAGCGGGCGGCCGCCGGGGCGGCGTTGGGTGCCGAGCGCCAGGCGGGCGGCCTTGAAATTGGTCGCATCCAGAGTGGCTTTGGAGCCGAACGCCAGCTGGTGAAAACCGAACCCAGCCACGTAACGGGCATCCGCGCCGAACACGAATTCTTTGTTCATAAACACGTTGTCATCGTCGACACGCGTCATCGACACGAACTGCGGCGCTTTGCGGTTTTGGAATATCAACGGCTTCATAAAGTTTTTGGACAGGTCGGCCAAAAACCAAGGCTGGCCGGCACCGCCGCCGGTATTGCTCCACGATACCTCCGCGCCGGCAGCATTGTAGCCGACGTGATCGGTGTCGAAAAAATACTGACCGTCGAAACCGGTGGTGCTAAAGCCGTTCGGCAGCAAGCCCCAAACCAGTTCGTCCGGATGGCTGGCGACTACTTCGCCTTGCATACTGAATATGTTGTTGAATATGCCGAGTTCGTCGTCTTCGATGGCAGTACGGGACACCGATATGGTGTGCTCCCAATCCTTGTTTTCCAACAGGGCGCTGGTGGCTTCCAGGTTATGGATAACCCGCGCGCCGATCCATTCGCGCATACCGGGCAGCTCTTTCAGCCAGCCGTAATTCTCGATTTTGGTCTTCGACTGAATCACCATAGCGATTTGTGTGTATGTCGGCGTTACAGAGCCGAACCCCGACATGAAAACTTGTTGAAAGCCTTGGTTCAGGGCTTTAAGCGTTGCGTTACTGATGTTCATAAATTCTCCGAAATTACAGGCCTAACGCCATTTGCACCCAAACGCCGTCGGAATCGACAGCGACGATTTTGCCGGCCCGGCTGCGGGTAGAACCGCCGTTGGTTTTAGCCACGGTTTGGTCGTCCACGATGTAGCAGTCCGCGCCGACGTCGGCTTGGGCAATTAAATCGCCGGCGGATGAATTAGCGAATTTGAAGCGGCCGCCTTTAACCACCGCCTTCTTGGCGCCGGCCGCGCCGGAGGTGTTGTCCACCTCATCCTCGAAGCGGCCCACGGCGATTAAACCGGTGGCAGTCACGCCGGGCTTGACGTAGCCGGCCGCCAAAACGGCAATGCCCCCCTGTTGGCATTTAACGGATGCAGCAACGGGGTAATCTTCGTTGTTAAATTCCAGCCCGCCGGAGCGTTTCTGGGTATTGCGTGGTGCGGATAATGCGGCCATTACTTGCCTCCGATCATGGTTTTAACGTCGATGCCCAATTGCGCGGCAACGGCTTCTTGTTCCGGAGTGGCGAACAGCGCCGCGGTTTCTGGCACGGTTTTACCAGCGGTTTGCATGCCGGATAGTGCGGCAATGCCCGGCATGGCATCCAGATACGCGGACAGCGCAGCCAGGTCTTTTTTGCCGAAATCGGTAGCCCATTGCTTGGCCTCTTCGCCAATCAATTTTCCGGTTTTAACGCCGTCGTCGACCAGTTTGGCAACCTTGCTTTCCAGGCTGTCGCCGGACAGCGCGGCCAGTTTTTGCACCGCCTCGGTATACATGCCGATCGGCACAAATTTGCTCATGTCCGGCGCGGCCGTTTGTTGTGCCTTAGCCGATAGTGCGGCGACTTGGGTTTGATGTTCTGTGGCTTGGGCTTGTAATGCTTCCACGGCAGCGCACGCGGCGGCCATGTCGGCATCGGCGGCCAGGCCGAGCAGTTGTAGCAGTTTTTCCATCGGTGGCTCCGTGGTGGTTTCGGGTGAGTGTTCCGTGTTTAGCAGCGCGGATGCAGCGGCCAGGGTGACGGGTTTCATGTCGTCGATGGCAGCGTTGTTGGTCAGCGACACGTTAATAATGTCTAGCACCTCGCCGGTTTCGGCGTCGTAGGTGAATAGCGGCGATTGGTAGCGGTATTCGTCGGCGGCAATGTGCGCCGAGGCGGCGGCCGTCCATCGCGGGCTTTTTGCGTAGAGGCCGGGTTTGTCGTGGGGGGCGTCGCGCCATTCCAGGGCATCGGTGCCGATCCAGCCGGCGGCGACCACGGGTTTACCATTGGCCGCGGCATGCAGCAGTTGATGTTCGTAGTCGATTAAAATATCGTTTTTACGCTGCGATACGGCGGCGATTAAGCGAGCGGCCGAGTCGGCCGTCATACGCCACGGGCCTTTGCCGCGCAACGAGCCGCGCTTGGCGTCGAATTCGCCGGCCGGAAAAATCTGCAGCGCGCCATCCTGCGAGGGTTGCAGCATAAAGGCCAGGGCAGCGATGTGAGTGTGTTTTTTTGCCATGGGCCGCAGTGTAGGCGGCCACGGTTAGCGGGGTAATCTGAAGCGCTTCAGTGGAGCGGGTTTGATGGGGCCCCGGTAGCGGGTGACTACGAACAGCGTAGCCACCCATCGGGTTTAAATTACTCTACCACAAACGTCAATGCGCTTTCGTCCGGCAAGCGAGCCGAGAGCACCGTTAGCAAGCAGGAGACTTCTTCGGTGCTGGCTTTTGAATTGTCAACGTGACTTATTTCGACGACTCAATCGTAATGTTCAAGATCGACAGCTCTTTATAAAAAACCACTCGAATTATTTTTCCGTCTACCGTTTTCTCTTTTTTAGCTTGACTGGATTTTTTAGACTCAAGGACGTCGGCTATCGAATCACTCACCCATTGATTTGATTCTGGCCAGTCGGTAAAAACCTGGTTTACAAACATAAATACCAACACAGTATTTCCGAAATTATGCTGACCGTCGGATGAAATGCCCAACATCAATGTGGCGTGGGTAATATCGGATGGATCTCCGATCAATTCCATGCTGGCTATTGATTGTGAGTCGTCGCCTTTGGCTATTACTCTCGGCTCGCCATCGACCGGCTGGGCATAATCAAAATAAAATCCCTTTCCGCGAAAAGTTTTTGAAAACGCGTCGAGAGTGACACCCAAACCCATCTTGGGTGGCATTTGCACGTCTTTGGTTTCTAAAGCCGGCGCAGCAACTTGCTGCTCAGGTTGTTTAACAGCCTGAGCAGAGCTAAAAAAATCATAAATCCAAAATCCGGCGGCAATTAAGACAATTGCCGTCAGCATGCTTGCTGTTTCCTGTTGTGTATTTTTTGCTTTTTTCATACTGCCTCCTAATCAAAAAACCGTTTATAAAGCATTTATGAGGCCCGCTGCCGGGTTTTTGTGCTGTGTTGCGGCGGGTTATAGCCACCAACAGTGCGCACGGGCCTTAAATCGCCGCTGCTTCACTTAAGCGAATAAATCGTAATTCGGATCGTCGTCGGCTTGTTCAGCGGCCAGTATGAGATATACGGCACGCTCGGTCAGGTGGTATTTGCGCCCCAGCGCCATGGGGCTCATATGAGCGCGGTCAGCAACGATGGCCAGATTGCGCAATTTGCGCTTAGCGGCGCTGGCCAGCGGGATATCTGTGAGCGTTTGTCCGCCGTAAATATCGCAAAATGTCAGCGCATCCTTTAGCCCTAGCGCATGCGCTAGGGGGTGGTCGCGATTGAGGGATGCCGCGCGCGGCACGTATAAATGGCCGCCACCATAGGCATCCCATAGCTTCCACATGATTTCCTCGCCACAATAGTCTGCGATTTCGCGCAGGCGCGGCGGCAGCAGGTGTTTAGGCAAGTTGGACATTTTTCCTGGCGGCCCATTGTTTCAGCGCTTCGATTACCCGACTGGCCTGTGCCGTACTGAGCCACTGCAGGGCCTCGACATGAGTTTGGCGTTTAACGTAGGCGCACAAACTCGCCTCGGACGGATCCCGCACCACGCCGGCGTCGTGCAATGCTAGCCAAAGGGCGCGGATTTTTTTGGACTGATCGTCGTCCGCCAAGGGCCTGGATTTTTGATTACCGTTTTTAGCTTTGACCTTAAAACCGGCTGTTTTCATGGCCTCCAGCGCCTTAAATAACTGAGTATTACTGAGGGTGCTGGCGGAGTATTTGCCGTCTTTTTTTGTGGCGCCCTGCATTGGCAGCCAGATGCCGTAGTAAAACTCGTCGTCCCAGCAGAGCTCCTGTTTGCCGACCTGCAGCAGCGTGTAAAAGCGGTTGCGGTCGAATTGTTTAGCAGTGTCGTTCATTTTCGCTCCTGATTGCGCAGTTGGTTGAGCTTGTCTTGCAACGTGTCCAGTTGCTGTTTAATTTTGGGGTCTTTGCCGGCTTGGTAGAGACTATTGAGCGCGGCGATTTCATTAACCAGCCGGTTGTGTTCCATGCGTTTGCGTTTGCTGTCGTCTACCGGGGCTTTGCTGTAATCCAGCCAACGCATTTCGTACAGCCAGCCCTGTGCCATTTTACGCACCTGGCCTTGCGTCAACGGGCGCTGGGCCTCTTGCGCGGCGGCGTCGGTAACGGCCTGGTACTGCTCCGGTGTGATGTAACCGCGCTGGCATAGCTGGGTCCAGCGCATGGCCGCGCCGTTGCGATCTTTTTTAAGATCAAACGCTTTCCAAAACGCATCGAACCCGGCTTTTTGCGCCGGCGCCAATTCCGCATACCAGTTGCGCATTTCGCGCGGCTGGCCGGGCTGATCCGCACCGTAGCCGCGCTGGCTCAACTCATCCCAAGCCTGCTCGGCGTAGCGGATGGTGTTTTGCAGCTCGGCCAGCGGCGGCAAACGCCGCACTACCACGGATTGAATAAAGCGCTTTTTGCTCATGCGTTGTCCGGCATCAGAGCAATGACGCAATCCATCAGCATCAGATCCATGGCATCTAGACTGGCGGCCAAATCGGGCGGCAGTACGTCAAACAAATCGTCACCCAATTTTGAAATGCAGGTGCCGCCGTCTGTGATTTCGATCGTTTGCTCGGCAATCACGGCACGCGTGGCCTGCACTTCGACGGTGTAACCGCTGCCGTCGATGGTAATCACCACTTTGTCGGCGGGTGTGCTCATGCGTCGTTCCCCAGCTTTTCAACAATCGCCATGGCCTCGTCCGCTAATATCCCAAGCTCTTCGCAATGCTGTATAAATCGTGACCAATGTTCGTCGATAAATTGCTTGATCAGCAGTTGTTCAAATTCAGTTAATGGTTTCATGCCGCCTCCCGCTTTCCGTCCGGCAGTGCAAAATCGAAGCCGGCTGGAAAGTCGACCGCCGATATCGACAGCGGGATATTTTGTTTTTTACCGGTGTTGTCGATAGACCAAGCGTCTATAAACCAGCAGGAGCGCATTGGCTTATACGCGTTGACGATGATGTTCACGCCGTCTGTAAACTCGGCGTTATTGAATTTTTCGGTTAGTTTGCGCAGCTCGATGACCCGATTGGCGCGTAGGTTACCGGCTGCGTCCTTTTTCAGCAGGTTGAACACCGTCTCCACCAGCGCAGCTGAGTTGTCGTCGCGGGCCAGCGTGGCGATAAAGCCGTTTACCTTGGCAACCCCGGCGCTGGCGGTGTCGTCCCAGCCGTCAATGATGCGGTAGCCTATCGTGATGCCAAACTGTTCTGTGCTGAAGGTATGGGAACGCTGGTCGCCTTTGATGCTGTAAACCTCGTCTTTCATGGCCAACACGGTTTTGAACATTTGAAAAATCTCCGCCTTGATCTCGGCCAGAATGACCGAGGCGGCCTGCAGGCGGTGGCAGGCTGTGTCTACCGTATCGTCGACGATTTGCCGGTAGGCCTCGCGGTCGCGGTCGCGCTTGGCGCGTTTGGCGGCCAGCGCATCTTCCAGTTGTTGTTCGGTTAAATCGTTGATGTCGGTCATGGTTAACTCCGTTTGGCTTGAAAATGGCGGCCGTTGCGGTCCAGCGCTTTGTAACGCGCAGTCGGTTCCCGCCGGCGCAAGGGTTGGTAATAGCCGTTGTTTTTGAATAACGGGCCGCCGGGGCGGTCCAGGCTTGTTTGTATGTCGTTTGCGGTCATGCATCCTCCGAATACCATGCAGGGCGCACGCGTACTGTGTGCGTTTGCGGTTGAGTGCTTCTAGCTACCAGTTTTTTAAATTGGATCTCTGTGCGCTGCTGTGCCGGCAGATAAGCGCCGGCGAGAAATCGCGCGGCCGCGCGGTTAAAGGCATCTTTATCCTTGTCCGATTTAGGCGCAGGGGTGTGTACTTTGCTGGAGTACTGTTTACGCCGCTCTGCGTGCGCTTTTTTAATCTCGCCGGCAATATCCCGGCCCGCAGCCCACGCCGTTACAGCGTCCCAGTTGAACCGCTTGCAGTTTCCACTCGCCTCGAGCGGCTCGGGAAAGCCCGCCAGGTACGGGCGTGCGGCAGACAGATACACCAATTGCACATTCAGCGCATCGGCGATTTCTGTGAGCGTTAGTGTGCCAGCCATGTCATCCACCCGATGTAACCGGTTTCTGCCAGCACCAGCAGGCCGACAGCGGCCAGCGCGAGGCGGTATTTAGCCAGGCGCCTGCTCAGCCGTACCCCATACCCTACATAGCTGTGTCCTAATGCCGGCGGATACAGGTGGTCGCCGTAGGCCAATATGGCTGCGGCGAAAAAGCCGACAACACTGCCGCCAGCCACCAGGGCCAGGCCCAGCATGAATAGCCAGAATGGATCATTCATGACACACCTCCCGTGTTCGCCAGCAGGCCGTACAGCGCAATCAAGGCGATGGCGACGGTGACGGCCAGATCGGCGGTGTTAATCGGGCGCGGCTGCGCCTGTTGAAATCGATGCCAGGCGGCATTGCGTGCGTCGCGCTCGCGCTGCAGGCGCTTAGTGCGGGCCAGGAGAATAGCGGCTTGGGTGGGTTTATCGTGTATGTTGGCGTGCATAGCTAGGCCTCCCTTACAATGTCGGCGGATACGGTTTTGAACCCAAAATCTGCAGCCATTTTCATGGCAGATGCGGCCAGGTTGTTGATCGCGAGCGGGTACAGCAGCGAAACTTGCTCGCTTTGCTTGCCCCGGGTTTTAGTGACTAACAATCGTTCGCGGATGGCGTCCGTCGCGCCCGGTTCGAAAATGTCGTTTAACCCCTTGCCAACCCGTTCGAACTTGAAACGCAGGTACGCTTCCAGATCGGCGCCGAGGCTGCTTAGCGTTACCACTTCGCAGCGCTGGATGACTTCGCGCGCATCCCAGTTCATGCGCATACTCAAGTTATCCGCCAGGCCGGGCTGGCCGATCAGCAGCACGCCTAGCAGTAGCCGGGTGCCGTCTTTTTCTTCGCGCAGCCGTTTTAGCTGCCGCATGGTTTGGGTGCGCAGCTGGTGCGCCTCTTCAATAATCAGCAGGTTTTTGTACCCGGCACGGGACGATGTAACCAAGGCCTCTTTAACCTGGCGCTGGCGGGCTTGCGAGCCGCGGCGCAGCGTCTTACCCGGCGTCAATGTCGCGACAATGGCGTCGTTGATGTCGGTCATGGTCAGCGGCCGGCCGCGCTTGTCTTTTTCGTCGTCCATTTCGGTCACGCCCGGGGCAATGACGGCCACGTTTTCATGCCGCAGGTCGTCGAGCATACGGTCTTTCAGCGTGGTTTTGCCGCTGCCGGATTCGCCAACCAAGGCGGTAAAGCCCTGGTTTTTCCAGCAGGCACGCAGCGATTCGTAGGCGTAGCGCTGTTCGCGGCCGTCGATATACACGTCGTCCGGTTCGTTGACGTCATCGTCGAAGGGGTTGGCGAATAGTCCGAAATGTTTTAATTCCGGTTGTTTTAATGTGATGCGTTCTAGTAACATGTTCTCGACCTCCTCGGTCAGTACTTCGACTCCGCTCAGCAACCGAGCTGAGTCTGTGTGTGTATCGGCTGCCGCTCGTACCCTGAGCGGAGCCGAAGGGTCCGTTCCAGCCGTTGGCGCGGTTGGGACGGGTTCAAATAATGCAGCCTGGATGCTCGTTTGGCCCATGCCTCGCAGCGCTTTCACAATCGACAACTCAAAATATTCCGGCGCTGGCGTGGTCGGCCATTGCTCGTGATTGAGTAATTGCGCCATGGTGGCCGGGCTAACGCCTACCGCTGCCGCCAAACGGGCCTGGCTAATGCCCGCCGCTTGCAGGTAGGGTTTTAATGCCAACATCTCGCCGCCTCTTGTTCGGACTCGACCGATGCGGCATACAGCCGGCGCGACTCCTGCATGATGATGTCGAGCTGGCTTTCCAGTTCGGTTGCGATTAGATTGGCCCCGGTTTCAGAGCCGATGGTCTCCTTACCCGCCGCCTGGCGTATCACGTCGATACGCACGCCGCCGTCGGCCTTATCTTCGATGATGATGCAGATTTTCATTCAAACCCCCATGGGCATATCTGCCCAGTGTGTGACTGCGCGTTGCGGCAACAGCCCGCCTTGCACCTCGTACCAGGCGCCGTCGTGGTGGTAGCCCAGCCAGACCGGCTCGTTTTGATCCGGATGCGAGAGCATGACGGTCATGTCGTCATCCGGTAGTTTTTCGCTGACGGGGTGCCAGACGATGATTTCGGTTTTTGTGCTCATTGTGTTTCCTCGGTTAATGGGTCTATCTCGTAATCGCAAATCGATTCATGGTTGGAGCAAAACTTAAAGCCGGTCTTTTTCACTAACACCATGCGAGATTTGCAGTATGGGCAGCGCTCTTCGGTGAGTTGATGCACGCATCGACCGCCGCCACAATTTAAAACATTGCATTTCCACATCTCATACCGCCTGCAACCGGGCTTTGCCGCCCGCCGTGCGCCCGGCTTGCAGGTCTGTCAGCACCTGTTCCAGCTCCGGCTCGGTAGCGCCATTTGGAAAGCGCTGCTCCAGCTCGGCGCGGATGTCCGGGTTGAATGCGTCGCCCAGGCGGGTGCGCAGCCAATTGAGCTGCTTGACGATGTTCAGGCGTTCCAATTCGACGGTTGGGGTTGCCACGTCCAGCGGCGTGCCGCGTTTTTTCATAAAGTCCGGCAGCGGCTGTCTGGAGGGCAGCAGCGGGTCTATGCGGCCGTCGAACGGCGTGTAATCTTTTCTCGACTGTTTTTTCTCGGTTTCGTCCAGGGTGTTTGTGCCGGCGGCGATTTGCGCGATGCGCTTGCGGTTGGTATCGGCGACCGTGTCCGGCTTGGCCTTGTGCCCTTGGCCGATGACGGCGGCGTCCTCGAAAAACCCCAAGGCGTTTTGTTTTTTTTCCGGTAAGGCGATATGGGTTTCGTGGCCGTCTTCGCCCCAAATTACCGCCATGGCGGTATCCGCCATAAACGGGTGCCAATGCACGTACAAATCATCTTTCACCATCACGCCCGGTACGTCTTTGACGTCCCAAAACCGGGATTTGAATTCGACGACCAGATTGCCTTTCACCTGGCGCTTAACCGGTTCTTCCGTCGCCAATTGCAGCAATACGTTGGCGGGCGGCGTGGTGCGCAGTTGTTCGGCGGTGATGGTCAGCCACACGTCAAAGCGGGTGCGTTTTGTGCGGCTGTGTATCTTGGTGGCGTTCCACCACAGCTGATAGGTTTCCGCCAAGGCGTTAAGCTGGTCGAAGCTGGCCGGGCGGGGCTTTAAGTAACGCAGGGTTTGCTCAAAGCTGGTTTCGACCAAATGGTTGCCCTTTTCCACGCTGCCCTTGGCACGGGCATTCTTGCGTTTGTTAACGATCAGCTCGATCCCCATGCGGTGGCAAAAGCGCTTCACTAAACCGCCGGCGGTGGCGCCGGGGTCTACCATGACGATAAACGGCGCACCGTTAAACGGATCGTTGCCGTCCTTGGGCGCCATGGCCCAGGCCAAAAAGCGTACGCTGTGCTGGCCGCTTTCCGCATGCGGGTAGTAACGGTAACGCACGGTGCCGCTGGCGTGGTCTGTGACGACGTAGCGAATCACCCGGAATTGTTCGATGGCTTTGAGGTTTTGCGGTTTGTTTTTGTAATGCACCGCATCGTCCAGTTCCACCAGTTCGGTGCCGCCGTCCGGCAGGTAATAAATCACGCACACCGAGGCATCCACTTGCCATACGTGATTAGGGTGCAGCGATTGTAAATCGGTATGCGGCGTGGGCCGGCGCAGTTGCTCCGGGTGTAATGCGTAGGTGCTTAAAGCCCTGGCCACGGCGGAATCCGACAAAGGCAGGATTGCGCCGGTTTCGGTATCCAGCGTGCCGGCCACGACTTCGCCGTTATCGCGCAAGACCCGCAGCGCTTCTTTAAGCGAGGTGATTTTGCGGTTGTTCTTGCGATAGCCCGCCATCATGTACGCTGAAATGATTTCCGCTTCCGCCAACGGCAATACCACGTTGCCGGCATCGCTGCGGCGTTTGCGCGGTTTGGCGACCGCCACGGCTTTTAAATGCTTCAGCAGCGTGGCGCGGCTTTTGCCGAGTTGCTCGCAGGCGCGCTGGTAAATCGACTCTTTTTTGCCGTGGCCGGCCGCCGCCGCTGCATCGGCAATGCTGACCAGCTGCTGAATGTAAGCCGGGTCAAACACGATGATTACTCCGCTGATTGCGCTTGCTGCCATGCCATAAACTCCTCTGCGTCGCGTTTGGCCGGGTTATCGGTCGCGGCTTCCGGATTGGTGTCGATCGTGAGAAAAAGGTCTTCGGCCACGCCGTAAGCGGCGGTGACGATTAACCCCAAGGCTTGGGCGGCGGCTAGGCGGATGTGGGCCGGCGGCTCGTTGCCGTAGATGTCGAATAGTTTGACGATCTCGCTGCGCACGGTGGCGGACACGCGGGACGCGACCGAATTGGCGTACCCTTGCAGCGCTTCCAGTTCGACGTGGCCGGGCATGTAGTGCTCTTCTACGTCGCCGGCAACCGGTTTTTTCTGCTCCAGCAGCGCCAGTTTTTCGGCTTGGTCGTCAATGGACGCGTTCTTACTGGCAATGACGGCGTCCTTGGCAGTCAGCATGCCGTTGGCTTCGCGCAGGGCTTTTTTTAGCTCGCTTACAGATAGGGTTTCGATTTTGTCCAGGGTTAAGCCACGTACCGAGTCGCCGGATTCAAGGGCTTCGATTTCGCCGTCGTCCAGCACTAAAAGCTCTAACATTTTGGTTTGATTTCCTGCCGCGTTCAAAAGCGAATTCGAATTCGCATTTGAAAACTTCAATACTGACGACATAAATTTTTGAGCCATGCGGGGCTGAATGCCTAACAACTCAGCACGTTTAGCAAACTCGCCGTGCGGCGACAGCTCTTTCATAATCAAGAGAGATTTGCCAATTTCGAAAACCTCCTCGATAGTGCGCCGCATGGATTGGCGGATGCGATCTTCAATAGCCCCCAATGTTAACGGGCCGTCGTAACCGATTTGGCGCGCCACGGCTACGGCATTCTCATTCTCGGTTTGGCTGATGGCACTCAAATAATCCACCGCTTGCGCCATGGTAGTGACATCGGTTTCATCGTCGTATCGATCGACTTCGGTAATTGCTGGCGTTCTACTCATGACCTAATATCCTGTTTTTAATACGATTGGCTTCATGTTCCGAGCTGCCGTGCAGGCGGCTTTTAATTTCTTTAACCTTGGCTTCCGCTGCATCCATAGCCTGCAGAATCTGTAAGGCAAGGCGCGCAAACTTCGTCATACCCGGACGAATTCGCCCTGTTTCATGAATACGCTCGGCATAGCCGGCTTCGATCAGCGTATTGACATAGCCGTTGATCGCGCTCAGGCTGAAACCTGTTTCAGCGGCAATCTCGGTAGGGCTAAACCCGTGGTAATAATTACGAGCCAGCACATCCAGCACTTTGAACACCTTCACAGCACTGCCGCTCATGCGTTGTTTAGCAGGCTCCATTACTCCTCCTCATCCTCTGATTTCTTAAATAACTGCACATATTCAGAGTAACTTTCATCGCTAAAACTCGCCCAGGCCTCACCGCAGCCAGGGTTTGAGATATATAGATATCCTCTTTTTTCAAGCGATCTCGCCGTCGCCATGCTGTGGCTGTGGCTGCCTAAAAAACACAAAACCTTTATGCCGCCGCCGCTGTTCTCGTAATCGAACGCGCATTGATCCAATAACGCGCGCTGTTTTTTCGTAAATTTTTCAGACATCTCAATCCTCCTCATCAAACGGCAGCTCCGGCTGCCGGTATTTTTGAACGTTGCTGCGGTGCCAGGCGGTTTGCTCCAGCGCCGTTTGTATGGCGGCTAGCGTGTCGTCCACCTCGCCGAGTTCGTCGTAAAATTTGAGCAGCATGCCGACTGCATCGGTGTACGCGATTTGCAGCTGGTTCACGTCGCCGGCGCCGCATTTTTTACCGCGCGGGATATCCATAACCATTTTTCCGCTGCTTTCCACTAACCAGCGACTGACGTAATCGATACCGCAGGCATTTTCAAAGGGTTTAATCAGCTTGGCCGGCAATCCGCCAGTCGCCAGATATTTGTAAAAGGTATTGATGCTGTTGACGCCGGATAGCGCGCAAACACCCTCTGTTGAGCGGTTGTATTTAGCTAGCGCATGTTCCATGCACAATTCCATTGCATGGGTGAGATTGCGCGGTCGAATCGCTGCCCAATTTTTACGTTTCATTGTGCATACCCCATCAATCCGCCACACAAACAAAAAACCGCTTTGCATATATGCAAGCACGTTGCACAATGCCAAACTAAATCCCGCCTTAAACACGAACGGGAAACAAACATGACTAACGACCAAATCCGCAGCCTCATACAAATTGAGATAGCCGAAGCCCAACAACCACTACTGGAGCGAATCGCCGAGCTTGAAGGCATCGTGGACCAGATGATGGATGAGGTTTTAACCAGCAAGATCATGCTATCGAGCCTTGAGAAGCTGATTCCGGTGCATCTGGCCGCCGAGATTGCCGAATCTCTGGAGGCCGAGCTGGGCATGGTGCTGGAGCCTCAACGGAGTTCAACGGCGCTGCGCTCTCTGTACAATTTGCAGCAGCGGCTCGCAGACATTGGACGGCTCTGGCAACGGATATAAGGCGCTTACCATTTTTATAGGTATGCGCCAGCAAATACGCTGAAACCGCTTCCGCTTCATGCGGTTCGAACAAGGGCGTGGCGCGCTTATGCTGCTCGCCAATGACCGGGCCGGCGGCGTTGAAGCCCCAAATGTCGGGCGACGTTTTGGCGTGGGTTAATCGGGCCTCTCGGCGGCGGTGGTAGCCTGGGTGCTTTAACATGGCGGCTCCTAAGCGGGGTGGTAACGGTCGGT
>JGI11705J14877_10000417_pt1 | contig 27048 bp, 26 predicted proteins | sample Etolaghawater15m_FD_14877 | JGI IMG/M metagenome (IMG submission 14877)
CATACAGGGATGGAACTCTACACGGATCTAACTGGCGAGATTATTTTTACTAAAAATGAGAGCCAATAAGTTAGTTAAGCAGTTTATTCCACTATTCAATACCTTTTGGGGTGGATATGCACATGATTGAGTTAATATATGGATTTTAAATTGTGTATCTTTTGTGTTAGATTTAAAAATGAGTTAACTCTTTTGTAAGGCTTATATTTTTAATGGAGTAGTGTTTAATTTCAGATAAAATGAGACTATGAAAAAACTTATATTTATTTTATCTCTATGTCTTACGCAAACTATTCATGCTAGTAGTATCCTTTTTTTAGGAGACTCACTTACTGAAGGCCACGGTCTTGCAAATGAGCAAGCGTATCCAATACTCGTGCAAGAATTTATTCAAAAAAAATTGAAAAAAGATGTCACAATTATAAATGGTGGTGTGAGTGGTTCTACAACGAGTGATGCTTTAGCACGTCTGAAATGGTACTCAAGAAAAAAGCCTAACGTTATTTTTATTGCACTTGGAGCCAATGATGGTTTAAGGGGTTTAGATTTAGAACAAAGCCAGAAAAATCTCGAGAAGATCATTGAATATGGAAAAAATTCTAAGGCAAAGGTATTACTTGCAGGGATGATGATACCACCAAATTATGGCCCTGATTATTCTCAAAAGTTTCAACAGATTTATAAAGATTTGGGAGAAAAGTACCAGCTAAAAGTTATGCCTTTTTTACTTGAAGGGGTTGCAGGAAAAAAAGAGTTCAATCAAAAAGATGGAATCCATCCAAACGAGTTAGGACATAAGAAGATAGCTGAGAATGTTTTTGAATTTCTAAAAGGAGAACTGTGATGTTGCATCTTGATTCACTTAAAAAATCTTACTCTCAAGGTGTAGAGAAGATAGAGATCTTTGAAGATCTAAACTTTTCTTTAGAAGAGGGCCAAAGAGTTGCAATCATGGGAAAATCTGGAAGTGGTAAGTCTACATTTCTCTCCCTAGTCTCTGGTATTATTAAGCCTGATGCTGGTAATATCTCTTTAGATGGCATCTCATATAACAGTCTTGGTGAAAATGCACTTAATGACTTGAGAGCTACAAAGATAGGCTTTGTTTTTCAAAACTTTCATCTTGTCTCTTATCTTAATGCTTTAGAAAATGTGATGTTACCTGCAAAGGTTTGTGGTGTTCATAACCCAAAGGAAAAAGCTATAGAACTTCTTGAGAGTGTAGGTCTTTCTCATAGACTTAATCATCTTCCTTCAGAGCTTAGTGGTGGTGAAAAACAGCGTGTGGCAATTGCAAGGGCTTTGATTCATAACCCAAAGATAATCCTTGCAGATGAACCAAGTGGAAACCTTGATGAAGAAACAGGTAATGCAGTGATGGATAAACTCTTTGAACTCATTATAAAAAACAATACTACTTTGATACTTGTTACCCACTCAAAAGATGTAGCTAAGCGTTGTGAGAAAAGCTATGAACTCTCTTTAGGAAAACTTACTTTATGCTAGTAATAGAACTAGTTCTCAAAGCATTAGCTAGATCAAAATCTTTTTCACTGATATTTATATTTAACTTTTCTTTAGCAATTGTTTCACTCTCTTATCTACAATTTTTTAAGGGAAGTATTGATACTTCTTTAGAGAATAAAGCAAAAGCTCTTTTGGGTGCTGATCTTGTTATATCTTCACGATTTACTATCAGTGAGGAACAGATTGAAGACTTAAAAAACAAACTTCCTGCGATAAAACACTTTACCAAAGGTATTTCTACTGTAAGTATGGTTTCTTCTGATAAAAGAGCCCGCTTGATGGAACTTGTGAAGATTAATCAAGCATTTCCTTATTATGGAGGAATGGTATTTCAAGACAAGCAGAAGTATCCAGATGGTGTATTGTTACCAAAAGATAATGAGGTTTGGGTTTATAAAGAAGTACTCGACTTACTTGAGTTAAAGCTAGGTAGTGAGATGAAAATCGGTAAAGAGAGTTATCGGATAAAAAGAGTAATAGAGTCAGATACATTAAATACTATAAGTTTTAGCGGTTTTGTACCTAAAATATACATAAGCGAGGAGGGTTTGAAGAGAAGTGAGCTTTTACAGTTTGGATCAACTGCTAGATATAAGCTAAACTATCTTTTTCAAGAGAAACTGAGTAACGATCAACTAGAAGAGATTGAGAATAAGCTCAAAAAAATGATAGATCAAAACTTAAGGGTTCTTTCACCAAATGATGGAAGAGACCGACTTTTAAGTGTTTTGAACTTTCTTACCAACTTTTTATCTTTAGTCTCTTTAATCTCTTTGTTTTTGGGTCTTGTGGGGCTTATATATCTCTACTTCAGGATTTTTGAGGAAGCATCAAAAAGATATTACTGTGTTAAATGATCTTGGAGTGCGCAAAAGAGTGATATCTTTGACCTATCTTTTACACCTATTTGTACTTGTTTTAGTCTCGAGTATAATCGTCTTTAGCTTTATGATCTTTTCAACTAGTTTTATAGCTCCGATACTTCAAGAGCTTATAGACTTTGAATTTGAGTTTGCTTTAGATTACTCCTTTTTTCTAAAGTCTTTACTTATACTTGTGCTGATAAGCATCTCTCTTGGTCTTGCACTTATCTCTCCACATTTACAAAGAACAAGAAATAGTTTTTTCAAATCCTTGCTTACTTTTATTCCTTTTATTATTGTACTCTTACTCTTGTCTCATTTTGTAAGCCCAAGTAAAACTGTAGGTTTTTTCTTTGCTGTGGCGGTGCTTTTACTTATAGTTATTGTATTTTCAATTGGTCTATTTATATTAAGAAAAGTTGACTTCTCAGGTCATTTTGAGAGTTTAGCTCTTTCTTTGGCTCTTAAGAGTATTACCAGACAAAGCAAGACCTCTCTTACACTCTTTAGCGCAATACTTCTATGTACTACATTTTTCAGCCTTATACCTCAGGTTGGTGCATCCCTTTCAACTGCTTTGACACTAAGTGTAGATGACAGACCTCGCTTTTTTATAGTGGATGCCAAAGAGGAGCAGGTTAAAGATCTAAAAGAGCAAGTGGACTTAGCAGGTGCGAAACTTGAAAATATTTCACCAATGCTACGTGGCCGAGTGATAGCAGTAAATGGAGTAGAGTTTTCAAAATATTCACAGCAAGAAGCTTCCAAAGAAGAAGATGTTCAGGTAACTGAATTAAAAAATCGAGCTGTAAATCTTAGTTATAGAAATGAACTTAAAAATAGCGAGAAGATTATAGAGGGTAGAGAGTTTAGTGGTGTCTATGACTCAGAAGATTTTTCAAAACCCATTGAGCTTAGCGTAGAGAAACGCTATGCCGATAGAAGAGGTATCAAGCTAGGGGATACAATAGTTTTTGATGTTTTAGGCTTGAAGCTTAAGAGTAAAGTTGTAAACATACGAAAAGTGAGTTGGACAGAGTTTACTCCAAACTTCTTTTTTATTTTTCAAGAAGGAGTTCTTGAAGATGCACCAAAAACTTTACTTGCTACCGTATCTAGTGGAGAATATGATGCTACAAAACTGCTCTTGAGTTTGAGTGATCTTTTTCCATCACTTACGGTTATCGATGTGAAGAGTCTTTTTGAGACTTTTGCTGAGTTGGTAAAAAATGTTACAGATGTTACAGATAAGATGAGTTTTTACTCTATAGTTATCGGTCTTGTTATGAGTTTTATTATCATACAATATCAGATGAATCTGCAAAAGAATAATATATTGAGACTGAAAATGATAGGAGTGAAAAACAAGATTATAAGAGACGCTTTTCTTCTTGAGTTTGGACTAATATCTTTGAGTGCAAGTTCACTAGGAATAATTCTAGGAAGTGGAGCTTCATACATAATTAGTGATCTTCTTTTTGAATCTTACTGGGACTTTAGACCATTTATGCTACTAAGTTACTTTCTTTTTATACCGCTACTTACACTTTTGGTTGTGAGTATTTTTACTTCAAAAATCACAAAACAAAAAGAGAATATTCTATTTGGTGAATAGCATTAGTAAACTTCCATAATTAATTTTTGAGATTATACCCTTTGATTATTTTTCTTCTCCATAGTTACTCCATATATCTTATGTAAAATAATGACAGAAGAAAAAGAATTAAATTCTTCGGAGGTTAAAAAATGAAAAATATTATTATTGTTGCATTACTTATAGGTAGTACTTTAATGGCACTTGATGGTGCAAAGGTGTATGAACAACATTGTTTACTGTGTCATGGAGTCAGTGCTGAGAAAACTCCTGGTGCGTCAATGCCCTTGGCTGGTAGAGATGCAGCTAAATTAGTACGAGAAATAAAAGCGTATAGAGATCAAGGCGATGGGTCTGGATGTTACACTAAAGACAAGTCTAGTCAGATTATGGAAGATTCGACGTATGCTCTTACGTATGAGCATATTATTGCTCTTGCTAAATATATCAGTGGTTTAAAATAATGTGAGTATGTATGTCGAAATTTTCGACATATATCGTCTGTTTTGTAAGAAGCTTCTTTATCAATTTCAAAGCTAACTTGAATGTATCTATAGATATGCTGTGAATATAGATTATTTAAAATATACTTAAGAATATGGGGGAGTTAGTAAGCTCACACATAAATTAATAAAATGTATAATATAAATTGAGATTATCTTTATTTAAAGGATGCCTTATGAAAATGAAAATTATATCTTTACTCTTTCTTAGTCTTTTATTACACACTTCTCTATTTGCAAATGAATCACTCTCTTTAGATCAGGCGATAGATATTCTAAAAAAGCAAAATTTAGAAATTCAAGTCGCTTCACTTGAAATCAAATCTGCTGTTGCAGAGCAAAACACTGTTTCTGGAATCAGCTTAGGTACATTAGATTTCACACAAGATATGGCCCGTTCTAACGATGCCGGAAATGTGTTTGGCTTTAAACTTAGTTCAAGAGAGGCAAGTTTTAATGACTTTGGCTTTGATGAATTTTTGGCCAATATGAGTGCTAGTCCTAGTACACTATTAGCAATTCAGCCAAATAATTTAAACTACCCGGAATCCAGAAACTATTTTCAAAGTAAACTCAAGTATGAAGTGCCTCTCTTCACTGGTTTTGCACTTACTAACCATGAAAACATTATGCAGTTTATGACAAAGATGAAAACACTTAACAAAGAGCAAATTGTTAATGAAAAAGTCTATGAGTTAAGAAAAAGTTTTTATGATATGGCACTGCTGAACAGTTCATCTGAAAACTTGGCCACGATTTTACATAATATATCTTTGTTAGAAGAGATGACTGAGAGTATGATAAATGTCGGGTATGCTAAAAAAGTGGATCTTTTAGAAGTGCAGGCAAAAAAAGGGAATGTCCAAAGACTACTTATTCAAATGGAATCCAACAAAAATCTTTTATACCATTACATCAGTTTTTTACTCAATACAAAAGTGACACAAATCATAACTCCCTCATCAGAACTTCTCATGCCGCAATACAGCGAAGAAGATATACTACAAAACAACTTAGATATCCAAAAAGCACAAACAGGTCTTTTGATACGAGAAAGTATGGTGAATGTTTCTAAAGCTTCTTACTATCCCACTCTTGGTGCTTTTGGTGAAGTATCCACTGCGGATGACGCTTTTTTAAATGATGCAGTAGATCATAAAGCATACACAGTTGGAGCTAGACTTACTTGGAATGTTTTTAACGGTGGCATTGACAGTTCAAAAATAGAACACTCTAGGTTAGAGCAGCTCAAAACTGCCTCGCAGGTGCAATTGGCACGTAAAGGTATAGCTCTGCAGATCGCAAAAATATATACACAAATCAAGTCTGCCGATGCAGAGATAAAATCCCTAGAAGCAGAATTGGCTTTGGCAGATGTTATTTATAAGAACTATGAGGGAAGATACAAAGAGAAATTATCTTCTATGAGTGATGTGATTATCAAACAATCAGAACAGATTCAAAAAATATTAGAACTGCAAGTTGCAAAAAAAAAAAAAAAAAAAAAAAGAAAAACTGGCAAATGGAGAAGAAAAATGAAAATGAAAAACATACTAATCCCGATTTTACTTACAACTGCACTCGTGGCAGAAACACTCACTCTCTCAGGGAGTGTGATTTCTGATAATAAGAAAATGATTACAAGCCGTTTTATGGGTTTTGTGACAACTGTGAATGTATCTGAAGGTGAAAAAGTTACAAAAAACCAAACACTTTATAAGATTGATTCCCGTGAGATAGATTCAGCAAAAAGACAAGCTGAACTTAGTTTACAAATGTATCAAAACCAGTATACGAACCTCATACTGAATCTTCAAAGACATAGACGGCTTCTTGAAAAAGATATGGTTTCAAAATATGAGGTGGAAAATTTAGAACTTGCGGCTTTAAATCTTCAAGATATGATCTCTATCGCAAAAGCGAGACTCCAAGAGGTTATGAATCAGTATAAATATTTAAATGTAAAAGCACCCAATGACGGTGTTGTGGTTGAGAAAAATATCAAAGTCGGTGAAATGGCTATGCCTGGAATGCCTGCAATCATTCTTTCTGATTTGAGTCAACTTAAAATTTCTGCTGAAATTGCAGAAAGCAATCTCGGTATGATACACCACGGTAAAAAAGTGACGGTCAACATTCCCTCTTTAGGGATTAAAACCATTGGCACCATATCAGCCATCATCCCAAATTCAAACCCTATGACACATACATTTGGGATTAGGGTCTCTTTTAAAACTCTGAATAAATCAGTCTATCCTGGTATGTATGCCACCATAGACATCAACTAAGGTTGTTAAAATGAGCACAGAAGAATCTTATAAACCCACAGATGTTGCAGGAAAACTTGCCAGTGCTTTTTTAAGAAATCCTCTTACGACAGTTTTGGGTGTTTTTCTTTTAGCTATTGGTTATATTGCTCTGCTTATTATGCCGCGTGAAGAAAATCCCCAAATGGTTGTGAGCGGTTCCACTGTTATAGTCGCACTGCCAGGTGCAAGTGCTGCAGAGGTGCAAAAAGTGATAGTGCAACCTCTTGAGAGAAAACTCAAAGAGGTTAAAGGTGTGCAACATATCTATGGGCGTGCAATGGACAATGTTGGAATTGTCAATGCGGCCTTTTACATTGGTGAAGAAAAAGAGGATTCAAATCTTAAAGTCTATGATAAAATCATGCAAAATGCAGATATNTTTCCAAAAGGTTCTATGAATCCTATCATTAAGCCTCTTGATATTGATATAGATATNCCTATCGTTTCCATCGCTTTTTTTGCACATGATGACACTGTCGGTCATGTNGANCTTCATGATAAAGTTAAAAAAATTCAACACCATCTAAACGGCCTTCCAAATGTTGCAGTCACTGCCATAAAAGGTGATCANAANCATCAGTTCAATATTGAACTCGACCTCAACAAATTATCTGGATNCAACATCTCCATAGGGCAAGTTGTTCAAGCTGTTCAATCCCTTGCATANAGTGTTCCNGCTGTNAANAACCGGACAAAAGACAATCAAATNATTATGCTTGGTGTTAAAAACGCTATAGAGAGTTCAAAAGATGTGGGAAATATACTCATAGCTCAATATCAACAATCGGCAATCTACCTAAGAGATATTGCGACAGTTTCCGATTCTTATGACATTCAAAACTTTCAATCTGCCTCTATAAGTGTCCAAAAAGATGATGGAAAGTTTTCACCGCTGCAAGAGCAAGTGACACTCACTGTATCAAAACTTCAAGGGACCAATGCAGTTGTAATAGCAAATGCCGTGAAAAAAGAACTTGAACAACATAGGGAGTTTTTAGAAAACAGCGGTGTTCGGTATGTTATAACTCGNAATGACGGTGAAAGAGCAGATGAGGCAGTNAATGAACTTGTNTANCANCTNGTTTTATCNATNATNATTATCGCTATTTTACTTGTTGTGGTNCTTGGNTGGAGAGAATCTTTAATCGTCACATTNACCATNCCNGCAATCCTGGCCATCACACTCTTTATAGCGTATTTGAGTGGTCAGACCATCAACAGGATCACCCTTTTTGCATTCTTGCTTTCTCTTGGACTTTTAGTCGATGCGGCTATTATTGTGATTGAAAATATACATAGGCATTATCATTCACCTGAAGCTGCTGATAAATCAGCGGATGATTTAATGATAAAAGCAACAGATGAGATTGGACCGCCTACAAATATAGCAACACTTGCCATAATTATGACTATGATACCTATGGCATTTGTTGGACAGATGATGGGTCAGTTTATGAAACCGATCCCTGCAAATGTTCCAATAGCACTTGTCGCTTCACTCTTTGTTGCTTATATATTCACACCTTATTTAGCCGTGAGAATGTTAAAAAAACCAAAGCATCCTAGTAAGGAGAGTGACCATGTTTAATATATTTAAGAAATTTGAAGATATCATTTTAGATGCTATACAAAGCCCGACTAAAAGAAGAATGATAATTTTAGTTACATTTATCAGCTTTGTTTTATCTGTTATGATGATTGCCCCTGCAAATATGGTTTTGGCAAAAATGCTTCCTGGAAAAAATAATGACACTTTCAATATTTATATAGACTTAGCAAATGGAAGTTCTATTGAACAAACAAAACAAGTGAGTGATTGTGTTGTCGGTTTTGTGCAAAAAGAAAAAGAAGTGCTCGACACTGAAGTGTTTTTAGGGATGGGTTCACCACTTAATTTTGCCGGACTTATCAAGGGATCTCATTTTAAAAACTCAGAAAATGTCGCTGAAGTTGTGCTGAATCTTAGTAAAAAGCATCACAGAATGGAACCGTCTTATATGATGGTGCAACGTATGAGACCTATTATCACTACAGAGTGTTCCAAAATATTTCCAAACACTAAAATATCTTTTGTAGAACCACCGGCCGGACCTCCGGTGCTGGCATCTATAGTTGCTGAAATCTACGGATACGATACAGATGGAATCAGAAAGTTGGCACAAAGAGTCTCGAAGGTCTTAGAAGAGACTAAAGGACTTGTGGATGTTGACATTATGCAAGATGATATATATGACACTTATGAGATAAAAATAAACACAGAAAAAGTATCCCGTTCCGGTGTTTCGGTGAAACAATTAAATGATATATTGTATTTAGCTTTTGAAGGGATGAATATCGCTGTAAAAAACTCCGATGTATATAATGACCAAATCCCTATTTTCCTTTCTTTAAGTCAAGAATCAAAAAAGTTCTCTTCCAAAAATATAAATGCACTCAAGGTTAAGCTTGCGGCACTCAAACTTGTGAATGAGATGGGGATGATGATTCCTATCACTGAACTCGTAAGCATTTCACCAAAAAAATCAAACACGATGATACTGAGTAAAAATCTTTATCAGATGACAAATGTGATGGCTGAGACCGATATGCTCTCTCAGGTGTATCCTCTTATGGATGCCAGAAATATCATACTCGAAACATTCAGTGATGCGTATGAAATCAAAAAAACCGGTCTTTTTGATTTGGAATTCAAAGATAAACAAAGCGGCTCCACTTATAGACTTCTATGGGATGGTGAAATGGAGGTCACGCTTGACACCTTTGTAGAGCTTGGAGCTGCATTTATCGCAGCCCTTGTGCTTATCTTTTTACTTATGGTTATATACTACAAAAGTTATACACTAAGCGGTATCATTTTATTAGGCTCATTTTTATCTATTATCGGTGTTATTGTGGGTCATTGGATTATGGATATCTTCACCACTGATACATTTTTTCTCACTGCAACTTCACTCATAGGTTTTATCGCACTCATTGGGATAAGTTCACGTAATTCTCTTTTACTTATAGATTTTACAAAATCTCTTATTGAAGAAAAAAATATGTCAAAAGCACATGCTATCGCCCATGCAACAGCAACAAGGGCAAAACCGATTTTCTTAACTGCTGCAGCTATCATCCTGGCTTCAACACTACTCGCTGGAGATGCAGTTTTTGGCGGACTTGGTGTTGCTCTTATCTTTGGAACTATAGCGGCTGTTATCGCTTCACTTCTTGTAGTCCCTGTACTTTTATATATGGTGGACCTTGAGAAGCATTTTCACTTGGACAATGAATGAAGATAAGTCTTTATTAGCTTATCTTGTTCTATAACGAGGGTCTTGGTAGTCATTAGGATTCATTGCTTTATAAACTAACCCGATTGCTATAGCGGAGAATATTCCTACCACTAGTATAGTTTTTAGTGTTTTATTCATTTAAATACCTGTTATTATTTTTTCCTATTGAATTAATGTAGAAAATTTTAAGAAGTATATCATACATAAATATTTACTTTATGAGATTTAAAGGAGTGAGTAGAAAAAAATTCTAATTAACCCAAGTCTATGTAACTCAGATTAATTAGGGAAGCAAATAAACTAAAATTAACTCATTTGAACTGAATCAAGTTCTTCCTTAAATTGCTCAATAGAGAATGTAACAAGTTTCGCAACTTCCTCAGGTGAATTTTTTAGATAAGTGTCAGTTAAACGAATCTTACGTTCTACATATTTATTTTCAGAATATTTTACTGAAATGTACGGAACACCCGAAACATCACAACTCTCAGAGGTAGTTGCAACTTCTGGTATACAGTATTCAAGATCGATATCTGGATCCACCATAAGGTCATTTACTAATTCTACAATTTTTGTAAGTTTTTGTTTTAATTCTGTGTTCATTGGATATCCTTTTTTTGTTATATATAATAATGATGACTAAATTATTATTAATAATCACTTAATATAATTTAAATAATTAGATATTATAAAATTATATAAAATTTTTAGAAGTTTTGCTATAATTTCATTTCAAATAATGATATCTTATATCTACTTTACTTATAAATAAAGAATATTTAGACAAAGGATGAAGCTTGGAACTTCAAAGTACTATTACTAGAGAGAATATTAAATACTTGATGCATTTATTTTATACGAGAGCTATGGAGGATAAAGTACTTGGTCCTTATTTTATTAATGAACTTGGAAATGATATAAAAAATCAAGATTGGCAAGAACATATAGAGCTTTTAGCAGACTTTTGGTTAGCAGAGATTATGGGTGAAAAGACCTATAAAGGAAATATTTATGGAGCTCATATAAAAGTACCGCATATAAATAGAAAAAGTTTTGCAAAGTGGATAGAATTATTTTCTATATCCGCTGATGAGGTGTATATTGCTAGTGTTGCAAATAGTTTTAAGCAAAAAGGGATAGATCTCTCAAAAGATTTTATAGCTCATTTAAATATCTAAAGAATACTTTTTTAATATAATTTAATATCTCTATCTCGTGGATGTCTATAGTCATTAGGGTTGTTGGCTTTATAAATCAATCCAAGGACTATAGCAACTATTATGATTACTAGTAGTAGATTTTTAAAAATTTTTAAATCCATATTACTACTTCTCTCTTCCTATATTCAAGTATGAAATTATATCAAAAATATTTTTATCCCTAAAGATTACGCTAAAAGATTCGATATGTTATATAACTCTATAGATAAAAGGATTTATCATGTTAGTTTATATCGATGACAGGGAAGATGAAGAGTTGGATCAAGATTATGGCTATGATTATGGATGTGAAGAAGAATATGACTACAATGTAAATGAAAGGGATTCGTATGATTATATTGAAGGTGAAGAAGGTTCTTTTGACTCATAATGCTTCTAGATACTAATGTGTATCTAGCGACATTTTAAAGTTTACCCATACAAAATAAATATTTGCAATCAATGCAATCACAACACCTAGCACAGGTATAATAACCATAGCATTTAGTATAAAGTGTATAAGGCTTGGTGCAATTGTTTTTTCAAATGGTTGTTTTACTATCGCAAATCTTACAATAAATGTTCCAATAAAGCCTAAAAAAAATGTTAGTAATCCAGAAACAATTCCGATCATCATTTTGTGTCCTTTATTTAAAGTATTAAAATATCCAAGCTATTAAAAGCCAGATAATAAAGAAGTAGGTAAAAAACGCTCCAAGCATATACTGCACTTCACCAATAAGCCCATCGCCGCCAACCATAGCAAAAAGCACAACAGTCGCGATACTCACAAAAAATGCGATAACTGCTGCTGATTTTAAACCAATACCTTCTTCAAAAAATACATCTACAAACTCTATAGTGTAGGGCATAACTAAAAAGTAAATAAAAAGTACTATGGATATGGCAGCGATTATATAAAGCAGTATCTGTACAGAATTACTGCCTTCTTTATTAGGCATTTTGTAGACTTTTGAGAGTCTCTCTTATATGATTAGGATTACTTAGTCCTGCGATAGAAATTTCTGGAGTGTCTCCTGTAGTATATATCTCTACGTTTCCAGCATTCATCATACGTGCAAAAAGTGACTGTTGTACTTTTACCGAACGGATTTCAGATGCTTGAAGCTCAATGTTTTCTCTTGAAGCTATACCTTTTTGATAGGAGATATCGCCATTTTCATAGATCGTTAAAACTTGGCCACCACGCCAGATGAAAGGAACGAGTCCTAATGTTAAGATACCGAAAATTGTACCTGTTATTGGAGAGTTTCTTAGCATAGAAGGTTTGGCTTGTATTAAAATATTGCTCATAATTTACCTTAATTTTTTGCGTAATTATAGCGTAAAGAAAGTTAGTGCCAAATTACCAATGCAATATTATCTATGATACATTCTTTTCTTTTAAGACTTTTTTCTTTTTTAAATAGGCGTTTTAAAATATTTTTCATATTTGCATATCGGTTGTAATGTATAGATCTTTAATAGTGGAACTTGAAATGCTTAAATGCTTGTAATTAATTCATAGGACAAAAAATGAATCCACGCTCGGAATTTATTTTAGAAAAAATGGTAGATCATTTTGGAGCTTGGGAAGAGCCAATAGCCAAAAGTAAAATAGTATATAAAAAAAAAGAAAAAAGCGTTAAAGAAGTAAAAAAGAAAAATGTTTATCTTGTAAAATCGCGAGTTGAGCAAGAAAGAAGAGAAGAGATGTTACTATTTATGGACGAATTACGAGCAATCTGTAATAATGAAGCTAGTACCTTAGAAGTTACAAAAACACTCTATACTAAACAAAGACAAAAAGAATTGATCTACACTAAAAAAATCATTAAAGCTGCCTCCCAAAGTAATTCATTTATTGAGGCTTGTTAAGAAATTTTTTTATCTGCATTAAAGTACTAAGACTGATATCCTTATCCTTAGCCATTTGAAGTAAGGCATCATCTGTATAGAGTTCTTTAAGTTTATCTACATGTCTTTGTTTTGGATGTTGCAGAACTATATCTACATCAGGAAGAGTGAAATTATCATAATATTCTTTTGGTGAAGTGGCATATTGAATTTGCTCATAATTTTCTTGGTAATCCTCTGGAGTCATTATAAGTTTATGTTTGTGTAATACTCTGAGAACTCTTTTTACACCGAAAAGTTGGATGATTTTTAGAGTATCTTCTTGATTTGGAATATTGAAAAATGCTGAGATTAGATTTTTTATATAAACTTCTGAACCATCTTCTTGTGCCCAAAGTATATCTTTTGTAAAGAGTTTTTTATTAAGTTTTATTTTTTGAGTTCTTGTACTGTATTTAGGTTGCGTATCCTCACTATCCAAAAGTGTTTGCACTGTTTTTATGTCAATATTTTTTAACAACTTTGCTAACTTTGATCTTTTTTCACTTTTATTCCAATCACTCATGGTGCTTGTGGAAATATTTAAAAGTGATTTTATCTCTTTCATTGTCATTTGGATACCTCATTTTTGTAAAATAAACTAATAATATCCGAATTACGGATAATAAATCATTTTTTTCTTTTATTACTAGGAAATAATAATTATCTTATAAGAATTAGGAAGAATAAAGAATAGTCTTTGTATACTTTCGTGTATAACAATAATTAGATGGGATATTAAAAAATGTTAAACATAGTCGAATTATTAAAAGAAAAAAAATTAACCGTGACTCCACAAAGAGTTGAAATTGTTAATTTATTATCTACAAATAGGCATATTAATGTTGATGAACTATATGCACTTTTGCATTCTACTTTTCCCTCTATTTCATTGGCAACTGTATATAAAAATATTAATACGATGTTAGCTAATGAAATCCTTTCAGAAATCCACATTTCAAATTCTAAAAATGTATATGAGCTTACAAAAGAAGAACATTCTCACATTGTATGTTCAAAGTGTAATGAAATAGTAGAGCTCACAGTAGATCTAAAAAAAATATATAAAGAAGTAGAGTTGAAAACTGCTTATGCCCTTAAAAGTGCTAGTCTTGTTTTTAGTGGTATATGCTCTGAATGTAGTTCTTCTTAAGTGAAAAATTTTCCTTTTATTCTCATTTTCTAAAAATAATCAAAAAATTTAAATTATATTTATTGAATAATAAATTTTATCATTACATTAAGTCTTTATGGTGTATACTAGTATATATTATGAATAAACGGAGTGTAACAGATGGAGCATACAGCTTTATTGAAAAAATATAATCTTAAAGCAACACCACAGAGGTTAGAGATTGTAAATGTATTGTCTATGAATGGACATATGAATATCAATGAACTCTATAATACTCTGGTAATGAAATTTCCTTCCATCTCTTTAGCTACAATATATAAGAATATTAACATTATGCTTGAAAAAGGATTCTTGCTTGAAGTGAAGTTATCTGGTCAAAAAAATGTTTTTGAACTTGTTAAAGATAATCATTCTCATGTAGCATGCTTGAAGTGTTCCAATGTACTAGATATTGATTTAAACATTGAATCTATTATGAATGAAGCAAGAAGTGTAAGTAATTATAAAATAGAATCAAATTCTTTAATTTTCACTGGAGTTTGTCCAAGGTGTTCAGCTCTTAAATAAAAAGCTTGCAAGTACAGGAAGATGATCTGAATAGCCTTTTCCTTTATGCTTTTTAACTCTTCCCTGGGATATTTGCCATCTATAAATGTTCTTCTTTTTAAAAAGGTATTGTCTGTCAAAATTTGAAATAGAGTTTTTGATATAAGACATCTTTTTTTTACCAAGTAAAGCTTGTGAGACTAAAATATTGTCAAGTGCTTCTTTTTTTCTCTTAAAAATATAGGAATATCTATTTTCTTCTTGCGTGTCATACCAAAGATTGTAAAAGCCCTCTTTATGTGGTTCAAGCGTTTTTAAGATATGATTGATACCTGTTTTGCCATGCGTGTCATTGTGCTGTCTCTTGCGTTTGAATTTTATGTGCTCTTCGTAGTCTGAGTTGAAGTCTCCAAGTAAGATGATATTTTTGTCTTCACCGATTTGCCTTGTTCTCTCACGCAGTTTTTTAGCCGATACAATCCGCATACTCTCGGGACCTGATTTCGCCTTCCAGTGGTTGTTAAAAATATAGAATATTTCACCATTGAATTTAAATTTTGTCTCAAGTATATTTCTGTATTTGAAAGATGAAGTGACACTTAAATCTTTTGAATAGATAAAAGGGATTTTACTCAGAAGGGCAACTTGTATAACGGTCTTTTTTTTGTTTGCAATACTAAAATATTGATAGTACAAACCTTGGCGTTTAATCTCTAAACGTAAATCTTTAAGTGCTTTGAGCGAACCTATCTCTTGAAGGGCGATGATGTCAGCATCGATATCTTTAATCACTTTTGCAATATTTTTTAATTTTATCTTATAGTTTTTTTGGTTCCAAAGAGATTTACCGTAAGGCCTGTACTCTTCATATCTAAAGTCACTTTTTTCTAAATCAAAAAGATTTTCTACATTGTATGTTGCAATTTTCAAAATACTATCTCCAAAGCTTAAACTTACTAAAAATAAAAAGAGGGTGAAAAACTTCACCCATTGATTCCGTTAAGTCTTAGTAACTTAGAAGGATCTGGTTCTCGTCCCATAAGTTCAGTAAAGAGCTCACTCATACTTTTTGAACCTCCGCCACGTAAGACGATATTGAGGTATTCAAGAGCTGTTGGTGAATTAAAAATTCCCTCATCCACAACGGAGAAAAATGCATCCGCACTTAAAACCTCTGCCCACTTGTAAGAGTAATATCCTGCCGCATATCCGCCTGCAAAGATATGTGCGAAACCATTTTGAAATTTGTTGTACGAAGGCGTCTTGATAAGTGCTGTGTCTTCTCGAATTGAATCGAGCAGATTCTGCACCTCTTCACCGCTGTGCACCTTCATGTGAAGTTTAAAGTCAAAGAGTGAAAACTCAAGTTGTCGCAACATCCCTGAAGCGGAGAGAAAGTTTTTACTCTTCACCAGTTTTTCTATCATTGCATCTGGAATCACTTCACCGCTTTCATAGTGGTGTGCGAAAAGTTTTAGCACCTTTGGCTCATAGGCAAAGTTTTCTAAAAACTGCGATGGAAACTCAACTGCGTCCCATTCAACTCCATTGACTCCGCTTACTTCATTCTCATCTACGCTACTGAGCATATGGTGAATTGCATGTCCCATCTCATGAAAAAGTGTGACTATGTCATCATGTCTAAGAAGTGAAGGGTTTGTCTCACTTGAAGCTGGAAAATTACACACAACAAATGCAGAAGCGAGTTGCTCTGCACCGTCTTCAGTTGTACAATGCGCTTGCCAATTATGCATCCAAGCACCGCCGCTTTTTCCTTTCCTTGCTTCTAAATCAAAATAGAGTCGTGCAGAGAGTTTATCATCCACATATAGGTCATATGAAGTGGCTTTTTCATCCCATAACACTTCATCAAGCTTTTCAAATCGAATGACAAAGAGGGAGTTCAAAAACGTAAATGTTCCGTTGATAACACTTGTCTGCTCAAAGTAAGGTCTGTACTCTTCCTCATCTATATCATACTTTTCTTTTTTTAGAATCTCTGAGTAGAATGCGCTATCAAAGCTTTGAAGTTTTTGCGGAGCTATTGCCTGAACTTCAGCCAATTCCACTTTTGCCTGAGCTTTAGAGTTTGTAATTAAATCTTCTAAAAACCCTAAAACAACATCTTCACTCTCTGCCATTTTTCCAGCGAGTGAATACTCTGCATAATTATTAAACCCTAAAAGTTGGCTCATCTCATTTTTAAGCGCTAAAATCTCATCTATAATCGCGGCATTTTCTGGACATCTTGTCACATAGGCTTTGTACAAAGTCTCTCTGATTTGTGCATTTTTTCCATAAGTCATATAGGCGATATAAGAAGGCATCTGCAAGGTAAACTTGTATTTCACTTCACCATTGTCTTCAAACTTTGCAGTGCTTATGTCACTCTCAGGCAAACCCTCAACATCTTTAGCATCTGTGATAATATACTCATACGCATTGGTGGCATCAAGCAGATTTTGAGAGAAGTTGTTTGAGAGTTCACTTTTTTTAATGTTTATCTCTTGAAGTCTTGCTTTGGTAGTGTCATCTAAGTGTGCACCGCTAAGCTCAAAGTGTTGAATATTGAGTTCTAAAACTCTTTGCTGTGTGAAGTTAAGAGTTTCTTTTTCATTCTTTTCTATCTCTTTATAAGCTTTATAAATATCCAAGTTTTGTGAAATCTTTGTTGAGTATTCTGTGATAATCGGTAAAGAATCACTGTAGACTTTTTGTGTTTCTTCTGTGTTGCTTACAGAGTTGACGTGCGAAAGGGGTGTGAAAAACTGTCCCAAATACTCATCCATCATTTGAAGCGGTTTTACAAAATTTGCATAAGTTTTCTTTTCTTGTGCGAGTAATGCTTCGACTTTTTTTTCATTGTTTTGTAATCTTGTTTGTAAATCTTCTATAAATGTGTCTAAATTAACTTTAAATTCTAAAAATTCTTTCATTGTTTTTAATCTTCCTCGTCTCTTTTTTGTTTGATTGCATAATATTTTTCTATTAAAATATCATCATACTTGTTTGAATACTCCATAAGCCTATTTATAGCTGTTTTTCCTTCTATAAGTGTTAAGGAAGAATCAACAATAAGATATGAAAGGTAAATACTGTTTTCATTGATGGAAAATTGTAAGTAAGACAATTTTGCATTTTCTTTTAAAAGATAATCATACACCTCTTCTATATTTTTTGAGGGTATTCCGCAAAGTTTTGAATCACCTATGATGATTCCATTTTCGTAGTAGTTGATATCGATACGGGCACTTCCGTGATCTATACGCCATGATGATTGACTTCTTCTAGATAAGTCCACATCAACGTCAAGTGAACTTAAAATATCCTCTAGAAGTTTTGTAGGACCTGTGGGTTTATAACCTTTACGACGTAATCTTGCAGTTTCAATTTTCACGCCGCATTCATAGCAGTAGTCATTTTTAATCTTTTCTTCTTCGACAAGATTTTTGCACGAAGTACACTTTATGATGTTTTTTTTCTTTAAGGCTAAAAACTCATCCAAAGCTTCTTGTACATAAAAATAGGGAAGCGCAAAACCAAGGTTGTTTGCATTTTGGATTATAAAAGTGTTCACACCGATCACTTCACCCTTTGCATTTAAAAGTGGACCACCACTGTTTCCAGGATTGATGGCAGCATCAATTTGTATGTATTCCAAGTCATCTTGCAGTCGTGATGCACGAGAAACTATCCCCTCAGTTGCTGTATAGTTGAGACCATAAGGATGGCCGATTGCTATGGTTGTGTCTCCGTCAGAGACAATATTGCTCGAAAGTTGGAGTATAGTTTTTGGATGGATTAGTGATTCCAACTCTATAAAAGCAAGGTCGAAATAAGGATCGTCATAGATAACGGGCGCGATGGTTCTTTTTATTTTTTTTGCACTGATAACGACTTCTTGAAGCCCTCCAACAACATGAGAGTTTGTGATGATAAGGTTTCCAAGGATAAACCCGCTTCCTGTTCCATAAGGGGTCATAATCTGAATGATATTTTCTATGTATGTTTCAAGGATATGCTGTGTATTCATTTATATCTCCTCAAAATTAAGATTTTGAATTTGAAGATAAAAACTGTTGGAAAATTCATTCAAAGAACTGAAGTTAAGTTCCTCGCCAAAAGTCTCTAAGAGTTTATATTGTGCTTGATGAGGCTCGATAATTTTATCAACTCTTGTGATGATAGTTTTTTTTGAAAAACTTTCATCTTCTTCATTGTAAAGTTCTACATAACCAAGAGATGTAAAAAATGAAGGGTTTTGAATTTCCACAAGAGTATGTAATAGCTCTTTAATCACAGGATTTACTCCATAGTTATAAAGAATATAAAAGGAGATATATTTATAGATGATTGGAATGATTTGCTTGTAACGATTGTTTTTATACCAACGGATTTTTAAAAGTGACTCGCTTATAAAGTTATCTATATCTTCTTTAAGTGTTTTATCTGTTGGGTTGAAAGTGTACTTTGCATTGTAAAAATTAGAAGAGAACTCTTTAAAATCCATAGCTTTAAGCTCGTTTATATAAATTCTCAACTCATTGTTTCTTGCTTCCATAGTTGTGTTTTCTTCGGTAAAATAATCTTGAATTTTCTTACTTGATTTTTGATAGATACTATACTTTGCCACCAGAAGATAATCGAGCATATAAAGAGTGTTTAAAAGAAAGAAGGCCTGCATTCCGGCATTGTCATTAGAAGGTAGGGTATCTATCTTTGCGTCTAGTTCTTTGATTGTTTCTTGCATAAATTCATATTTTATTTGCAGTTCATTTTCATCTACTTTTTCTAAATGCTCAATATCTTCTAAGTGTATTCCAGCAAACTCATTTCTTATATATTCTTTGTCAAAGTCGGCATTTAAAGCAATCTCACGCAGAGGAAAAAATATTTTTTGTGGATTCATGGTAATGTTGTCATGATAGAGTTTTAGCTTTATATATTCCTCATCCATAAAATAGTATGCATAGGTAAATTGATAGTTTCTATCGAGTATATGCCTTTTTAAAGACACATTTGCTGAGGAGCTTTTTGTCATGATGGCTTCTGCATAAAGATGCTCTTGCGTTACATAGCCTGTGATTCTTGCGCAGCCTTGAAAAATTTCAAATTCAAGTTTGTCTTCTATGAGATTTGTTCGTGTGTTTTCATTGGATTCTTCATCTGTAAAGTTTTCTAAGGACTTAAAAAAGTATTCATAAGCGTTTAAAATATCTTTATTTTCAAAGGCTTCATAGGATTTGTCAAAAAGTTCTTCCTCATCTTCAGAGAGTTTCGCATTTATGCCTCTTCCAAAAGGGTGGTGAAGAGTAGTTGTTGTATTGTCAAAAAAGTTGAACCAGTTCATTTATTATCTTAATTTAAATTTTTATTATTTTGCATTCATCCATATAAGCAAGATGCAGTTATGTACTGTCATTATATTGAAACCTCCCTTATAGAAAGTTAACGCTAAACCTTCTGTGAGACTTGCTTCTTTATGCTCGTTATTTTCATATTTTTGTATATAAGTGTGGAAAATTGTATATATATTATACAAATAGTTGTTCATTAAATATCTTTAGTGAAATATGTTGCAAGACATGCAGAATCAGTACCACCAATCTCTGGTTCGTTTTCTGGAGTACCAGAATCTACACTTGATGTTGGTGTGTTGGTTACTGAGTGTTAAATTAAAGATTTTACTTCAGATTAATCCAAAAGCCTTGTCCTTGTTCTATTGTTTCTACGGTTGGAATATTTGCATTATTCAAAATTTCTTGTATAGTTGTATCGGAGGAATATGCTCTCCATCCATAATCATATGTCCAAATTGTATTTATATTTGATTTTTTACTAACTATATCATTAACACTTATAGCATTTCCATTTCCAAGCAAATGCCATCCACTTAAAGAATTTACAAATGAGATATCCTGAAGTAACTTATATTCATTTGAAACTACGTTAGATTCACCTATTTGTATATTAAAGCTTGTTTGAGCCTGCGAAAAACTACCATCTTTTGCAGTTATTGTAACTGTGTATGAACCATCACTTAAATTAGAAGGAATTACAATTGCATCATTATTTATTGGAAGGACTATAGTATTATCATTGAAACTTATAACTGCACTGTAGCTCAACTTTTCGCCATCTGGATCTACAAATCCATGTATTGGAATACTTAACTCTAAAGCATGACTTAGTGAAATATCTGAAAAAGAATTTTCAGTATAGATTGGTTGATTGTTATTAGAATTTGCTGATGTACTACAAATAGCGTCACTTGGAGTATCCGCTTGCAAGATCAATGTTTTAGATACAGAAAATCCATCAGAATCTTCAACAATCATCGTAAATGTGTATGTACCATCACACAAGAGCTGAGAAGATTCAAATGTAAACGACCCTGAATATGTATCTGAAACTTCATTGTAAGTTAAAACAGTATTCTTCAAGGAGATGTCTGGTGCGAAAAAATCCGCAGATGCATCAGGATTATAATTTGGATCGATTGAAGTTACATAGACATTTTCTATAGAGGATCCGTTATTAATCTGTGCTTCAAAATTTACTGTTGCATTATTTTGAAGGTCTATTTGCGAGCCTGTTTGTTTCGCTCCATTTACACTGAAGGAAACAATATCAGTCAGACTCATAGATGCAGCAGCGAAATTTCCACCAACATAATGCGATTGTATATTTTCTGATGAACTAAAAAACTGAGGAGTTTGCATATTATAAGGAGCTCCATAATTCAATAGGGTTTCTGTAGCATCATCAAAAGATGTTTTAATACTTTTACCAGAGAGTATATTTCTACTAATAACTGTTGAAAACGCGATTGTTCCAAAACTTTCTATGTAACTTAACTCTCCAGCTAAAGACGAAGTTAAGATAGTAACATTACTTGATCCTTCAAACTGATCTATAAAGCTACCAGATTTACAAGCCTCAATAATAATCACAACTTCCCTATTAGTTTGCGACTGAAAACTATCTATTGCATTTTTTAATTCCGATGCATATAAAATTTCAGACTTAGAATCGTTATCGTAATCTTTGTTAGAGATTTTAAACGCCCCATTACTGCCATGATCTACCATGTAAATATACAAAGGTCCAAATGTATCTTGATTTGTAGCCCATGTAGTTATACTCTCTTTAAACTTTGTCACACTTATTGTAGAGTTATCTACTATATCATCAAAGACACCATCATTATCAATATCTATCTCATTATTAAAGTTATGCCAATAAATTTGATCTGAACTTAAGCCTCTGTATAAAAAAGTGTTGTATATTTTTTGTGATAATTTCTGAGAAGCATTGTATAGAGGGTCTGTTTCATTATCACTATCTCCTGTTAAAATAATTAAAGATCCTATACTGCTTGCTTTTGTTAGATCAATTTCTTTTAGGTTTACAGAACTCCCTCCATTTGTTACAAAGGCTGTATAAAGTTCAGAAAACTGTTCGGATTCTGAGGAGTAATATCTAGGGAGCTTAGCCGTTTCTCCATCAAATCCAAGTGTTAAAGTGTAAGGAACTTTTTCATCAACTAAAGCTTTGGCAGAGAGTTCTAAAATGTAAAAACCCTTCAATAACTGTAGTGACTGTGTAGCTTCTGAGACAACAGTTTTTTTATTAACCAATTCTCCCGTTGCATTGTATACTTTATAATAAAAAGAGTTTTGATTTGTATTTTCAAAGTCGATATCAATATTTACAAACTTATCTGTATCTATTTTAAATTTATAAAAATCACTGTCATTTGCATCAAACTCTCCTCTTGTTTGTGGAATATAATCTACCGCACTTGAAACAGAATTACTCGGTTCAAGCTCTTTTTTTGTAACACTTCTAGCAATGATAAACTGTATATCGCTGTTTGGTTTTGAAGCAATTTTCAATGTGTATGAGCCTGCAGACATAGGTTTAATCTGATAGAGCGATTCATTATTCACAATCATTTTTCTTGATCTTAGATTCTCAATAGAAAAGTTTGCATCTTTGTCGAACACATAAATTCCATATGTATCTTGATCTGGCAATACAAAATTAAAAGTAACTTCACCATTTTCATCTGATTGCATTGTTTCATCATAAAGATAATGATTGTTTAAAAGTGCTATAACATAAGAAAACTCTTCAATGTTTTGAGTATCTATAGAAAAAGTATAATTTTGCGATAGGTTTAACACAAAATCTCTGTATATTGAGTCACTAGCAATGATTTTTTCACTACCGACCGCTTCACCATTTTTATAGAGGGTAAGGATGATATAAGCGTCCTTTGAATCATCTATCTTAATAAGAGATCCAAACCCCTCTTGAGAAGACACAACAAGTCTGTATCTTTTTGAAAGATTTGAATCATTATCAGCAAAAGAGAAGTATCTTACTTTTGAGTACTTATTTATATCTGTCAAAACATCAGCATATGTTATATCCATCTCTATCATCTGAGGATTAGAAAGGTAAGCATAACTATTCACAGCCTTTGCCCCAGAGGTTGTCACTAGATTATACGATTTTAAATAACTTGCATTTTCATCTGATAACTCCATCACTACAAGATCGTTTTGTAAAACTTCAATAGTATTTCCAGCTCTTTGAAATGAATCATTATTCCCACTTAAAAGTGTGTATTTTGAAAAAGGGACATGTACATCATAGTTTGTTGCATTGATTTCAAGAGTTTGAAGCTTATAAAGAGCCTCTTCGTCAAATATATTTTGTTTGTGTATCGAATCTATACTTTTGAAATCAAAACTATTTTCAATAAGATAATTATTTGAAACGCATCGTGGATTATACTCAGATTCGTATGGATCAGTATTGTAACCTATGGACAATATAGAAGAGATACTTCTTCTATAATATTTACTATCTATTGAAGAGTACTTCATCCATGGACCAAAAGAGTCATGTCCATTAGTAAATTCATTTACCATAAAGTTCTTATTTGTACCTTCATGAATTCCAGTGTATTCATATATCGTTGGTAAATCCCAAGTACCACTACCAACAAGCTCTTTATACGAAACACAATACTCTTCAGACTCAAAATAATTCAGAGAATATGGCTTTGCAGCAACTATATTATCCATCCAAACTAAGCCTCTTGAACTGTCGATTACAATCTCTTTAACATCATCTCGTATAAACTGAGCATGCATGCTTACTGTTATAACCAAACACAATACTAAAATTTTAAACACAATACTATTCACAAATACACCCTTAAACTTTTTTTAACAAAATTATACTGATAAATAATTATTTTTCGTTTAATTAAGATTTAAAATGTAAATAATACAAGATTATAACTCTAAAATACACTATAACTTTGCCACTTATTCAGGAGCTGAGATGATTACTTGATTTTATAGGTAAAAGTTAGAAAAAATAGTTACGAAATTAAGCCTAAAACCATTAAGCACGCAGTTATAAATGACTAATTAAAGTAAATCAGTCAAAAAACTGTAAAACTACAGGCAATGGTTAAAATCAGTTTTTTAAAAAGTTAGAAAATTGAGTTTAGAAGAGATATAATTAAAATTGTATATATATTATACAAATAGTTGTTCATTAAATACCTTTAGTGAAATATAATATACTTATGATAAATAATATAATAGAAAATAAAAAAATTGAAATATTTCTTCAACCCATTATTTCAATAAAAGATAAAAAGATATTTGCTTATGAGGCCTTAACGAGAGCATATGATGATAATGGTGAATTGATTTCACCATTGTATTTGTTTGATCAGGCTAGAAAAGAACGCCTCTCTTGTAAGCTAGATGAATACGTAAGAGAATTGGCTTTAGAGAAATTTAGTTCATATTATCATGAAAATCATGAGGTGCTTCTGTTTTTGAACTTTGAAGCTTCTATTGTTGACAATGAAATGTATGAAAGTTTTATACCGATAGTGTATAAACACAATATTCCAACATCCAATATAGTAATAGAGATAAAAGAAGATAGGATAAAAAACACGCAAGCTTTACAAAAGTTCATCACTAAATACAAAAGTAGGGGATTTATAATAGCAATTGATGATTTTGGCACAGGCTATTCTAGCTTTGATAGACTTGAGTTTATTAAACCAGATATTGTAAAAGTTGATAGGTCTATCATTTACAATATACATAACAACTTTATTAACTCTGAAATATTAACTGCCATCTCAAATATGTGTCATAAAATTGGAACCATTGTCTTGGCTGAAGGGGTGGAACATAGTTCTGAAGTCCTTTCGTGTATGAAAAAAGATATAGATATATTTCAAGGATACTGGTTTGCCAAACCTCTAAAGTCCATAGATACTCTGCAACAAGATGCTATATTTAAATCTATAAATATGCTTGGTAATACATATAAAACAATAACAAAAGAGGAGATTAGTAAAAAGAAACTTTTGTTAGAAAAGTCAAAAATGTTATCTGCTAAAATTTTAGATATTCTTGAGACATATGATATTCATAATCTAGAGGAAATAGATGAGGTTTTTTTAGAAAACGATAAGCTTGAAGCTATATATTTAATGAACTATGATGATGGCATTCAGGTTGGAAAAACCTTTATTCATGCAGCTGAGAGATACTTATATAATCCAACAAAAGAGGGGCATAACCATAGTTTAAGAGATTATTATTTTATTACTAAAGATTCCTCGCGTGGTGATTATCTTGGCAATAGATACATATCAAAAGCGAGTGGAAATATGTGTAGAACTTATTCTTCTAAAATAGAACTAGGTGAATACAGTTATATAGTCTGCTTGGATATTTTGGATTAAGAATTTAAAGCAGCTATCTCATATGTAAGCTGATGTTTTAGCTATACTTTTATTATGAATAACGAGATAAATGTAACTATAAAATCAGAATATGTATCAAAATATAAAGACGGCTATCCATTGATCTTAAAAGAGACTTTAGAGAGCACTCAGCGATTAAGCCAAGAGGGTTTAGTGCTTAAGCTGCTTGATAATAAAAATAAATTTATTGCCAAGGCGTATTATGGTCTTCAGAACAAGGGGATTGGTTGGATTTTATCGTTACAAGAAGATGAAAAAATAGATCTTGATTTCTTTATAGCAAAGATACAAAAAGCTATTGAATCAAGAGAGGTCTTTTACAAAGATGCCTCAAGCAATGCTTTTAGAGTTTTTAATGGTGAAGGTGATGGAGTAGGCGGGTTTACCATTGATTATTTTAATGGTTTTTATATGCTGACTTGGTACAGCATAGGAATATTTGAGTTTAGAGATGTGATTTTAGAAGCTTTGAAATCTTGTGTTACTTATAAAGGGATTTATCAGAAAAAAAGATTTGACACCAAGGGGATGTATCTCGGTGAAGATGATGATTTTGTATGCGGTGCAAAAGCTCCCGAGCCTCTCATAGTTCAAGAAAACGGTGTGAATTTTGCAATATATCTAGATGATGGTGCAATGGTCGGAGTGTTTTTAGATCAAAAAGATGTTCGTAAAGCTATCAGAGATAAGTATGCCAATGTTAAGAGTGTTTTAAACACTTTTTCCTATACAGGAGCATTTTCTGTATATGCAGCACTTGGCGGTGCAAAAAAAACAACAAGTGTTGATTTGGCAAAACGAAGTCTTGCTAAAACAAAAGAACAGTTTGAAGTCAATGGCATCGACTGCACGAAGCAAGAAATCATCGTAGATGATGTGTTTGATTATTTTAAGTACGCTGTGAGAAAGAGGTTTTTATTTGATATGGTGGTTCTTGATCCTCCCAGTTTTGCAAGGAGTAAAAAACGCACCTTTTCTGCTTCAAAAGATTATGTGAAACTTTTAAAAGAGGCAATCCAGATTACAAATAAAAATGGCCTTATAGTCGCTTCAACGAATGCTGCAGGTTTTTCGATGTTCACTTTTAGAGACTTTATAAAAAAAGCATTCAGTGATTTAAAATTGAAGTATAAAGTGGAGGAGAGTTTTTCTCTGCCAAAGGATTTTAAAGTGAATCCCAAGTTTCAAGAAGGAAACTACCTCAAGGTTGTTTTTATTAGAAAGTTAGGCTAAAAATTTCACCAAAGTTTTATATAAAATATCTTCATCTATAGGCTTAGTGATATATCCATCCATACCGAGATTTAAGAATTTTTCTTCATCTCCTTCCATTGCATTTGCGGTAAGGGCTATGATTGCTCCACAATTTTCTTTATATTTTT
>JGI11705J14877_10000418_pt1 | contig 27024 bp, 28 predicted proteins | sample Etolaghawater15m_FD_14877 | JGI IMG/M metagenome (IMG submission 14877)
CATTAAAATCAAACTGTTGATTCTCTTTTAATTCTTCCATCTATATCAATCCTTATATATTTTATTATATCAGACTGACACAGAATTTTTAACACTCCCGAAAATTCTACACTTTAGCTTTTTTGATTGACTCTAAGAACTCTTCCATATTGTACTTTTCTCTATGTGATTGTGTCATAATATGTACTAAGATATCACCTAGGTCTATAATAGTCCAATCATCAGCTTCATCTACTCTAAAGAACTCTTCACCAAGTGGTTTAAGTACTTCTTTTAGATGATTTACTAATGAAAATGCATGTTTTGAGTTTAAAGATGTAGCGATTACAACATTATCAACCATGTAATTTTGACCTACTAGGTCAAAAGTATCAATATTTTCTGCTTTTTTCTCATCTAATAATGAGATTATTTTTTCTATTCTTTGTTCCAAAGTTGTTTTACCTTATGTTTTATTTTGTTTGGTATTAAAGTTATATCTAAATTTTCTCTAATTCTTGTTGAGTTAATCTTATAATCGATATTTAAAGTTACAAAACCATCAATTTTAATATTATCTCGTAAAGCTACCACGAATTCAACTTTAGTTTTTAATTCGTCAAAGTTTTTCCACTTATGCAGTGAATCTATATTATCTGCACCAATAACTAAGTATAGTTTATCTATATCATATTTAGAGTATAGATAGTTTACAGTTTGGATAGAGGCAACTTTTCTGCCTTGTTCCACTTCATATTTTGATATTTCTATATTATCATATTCTTCACACAGGTCTTTCATAAGATCTAGTCTTGTCTGTGCATCAAAATGACTATTTTCTTTAAATGGATTTAAAAATGTTGGCATCACTATAAGTTTGTCTATATCAAGTGTTTTTTCAATATTTTCTATGATAGATTGGTGTCCAATATGTGGTGGGTCAAAACTACCACCAAATAGTGCTATATTCATTTTCTTAGTCCTTTAAGCATATGCTCTAAATAGGATTTTAGCACATTTTGGATAATATAACCTAAATATAATTTACTATAAGGATAGAGTATGGCTTTAAAAGTAGCGATTAATGGATTAGGTAGAATTGGTAGATGTGTAGCAAGAATAGTGGCAGATAGAGATGATGTACAACTTGTAGCAGCTAATGCTAGCGGTTCAGAAGAGATGATTCAATATGGACTTAGATATGACTCAGTACATGGTGCTAGAGAAGATATTACAGTTAAAGATGGAATTATTACAATTGGTACAGATAAAGCAGTTTTATTAAGTGAACGAGATCCTGAGAAATTAAACTTTGCAAGTCATGGAGCTGATGTAGTATTAGAGTGTACAGGTGCATTTTTAACTACAGAATCTGTACAATCATATATAGATAATGGTGTAAAAAAAGTTGTAATGTCAGCACCTGCAAAAGATGATACTGCAACATTTGTAATGGGTGCAAATGAAGATACATATGCTGGTCAATCGGTTGTGTCAAATGCTTCATGTACTACAAATGGTCTAGCACCAGTAGCTAAAGTACTGGATGATGCTTTTGGAATTGAAGCTGGACTTATGACTACTATCCATTCATATACAGGATCTCAACCAATATTAGATGCTAAGCATAAAAAAGATCCAAGAAAAGCAAGAGCAGGGGCTGTTAACTTAATCCCTACAACAACAGGTGCTGCAAAGGCAATATCTAAAGTATTACCTCAATTAGCAGGTAAGATTAATGGCCAAGCAATTAGAGTTCCAACTCCAAATGTTTCTATGGTCGATTTTACAGTTACTTTAAATAAAGATGTAACCCAAGAAGAAGTAAATAATGCATTTAGAGATGCTGCAAACGGTAATATGAAAGGTATTTTAGGCGTAGATGAAGAGCAAAGAGTTAGTTCAGACTTCAATGGAGCATCTACAAGTACAATTGTACCAATGGATACTACACAAGTAGTAAATGGAAATATGGTAAAAGTACTTTCATGGTACGATAATGAGTGGGGATACTCATGTCGTTTAGTAGATATGGCAGTACATATTTCAAAATAATTGATACTTTAATACAATTTCTTCGTTAAATTTTAGTAAAAACTCGTTACTTACTTCAAGTAAGCTCCTCGCTTTGACTAAAATTTGCCTTGAACTTATATCAAATAATCAATTATTTAAATTAATAAAAAAGGAAAAAAATTGAAACTTCAAGAGATTAATAAATTAAATATATCTGGCAAAAAAGTATTCATAAGATGTGATTTTAATGTACCTGTTGATGAATATCAAAATATTACAGATGATAGAAGAATTAAATCTGCACTTAATACTATTAGATACTGTTTAGATAATGATTGTGCAATTATCATTGCTTCACACTTTGGTAGACCAGAAAATGGTTTTGAAGAGAAGTTTTCATTAAAACCAATAGCAAAAAGACTACATAAACTTTTAGAGCAAGATGTTAAATTAGCACCAAATGTAATCTGTGATGATACAATTTCTATGGCCAATAGTCTTCAATCTGGAGAGATTATGCTATTAGAAAATATGAGATTTGAATCTGGAGAGACAAAAAATGATCCTGAACTTTCTAAGACATTAGCGAGTTTAGCAGATATTTATATCAATGATGCATTTGGAGTTTCTCATAGAGCTCATGCTTCTGTTGAGGGTATTGCTCAACATTTTGATATTGAACATAAAGCAGCAGGTTTTTTACTTGCACGTGAAATAGAATTTTTTCATCATATTGTAGAAGAACCAAAACGACCATTTGTATCTATTGTAGGTGGATCAAAAGTTTCTGGAAAACTTCAAGTATTACACAATCTAATTACTAAAGTAGATAAGATTATTATTGGTGGTGGTATGGCTTTTACTTTCCTAAAAGCACTAGGACATGATGTTGGTCATTCACTAGTAGAAGATGAACTAATGGATGAAGCATTAAAAATAATGGATGAAGCAAAAAGACTTGGAGTTAAATTTTATCTACCTGTAGATGTTATTGCAGCGGAAGAGTTTAATGCTGAAGCTTATGCAAAAGAGACTACAGTTCAAGAGATCCCTTCTGGATGGATGGGATTAGATATAGGACCAGCTTCAGTAGCATTATTTTCTCAAGCACTTGATGATGCTCATACAATTCTTTGGAATGGACCAATGGGTGTATATGAGATGGAAAAATTTGCTAAGGGAAGTACTGCAATATCAGCAAAAGTAGCAAAAAGCTTTGCGACAACTGTAGTAGGTGGTGGAGATACAGCTGATTTAGTAAGAAGAACTGGTGATGAAGATGAAATGACATTTATATCTACAGGTGGTGGAGCTTCATTAGAGCTTATTGAAGGTAAAGTTTTACCTGGTGTAAAAGCTTTAATAATCGAAGATTAATTTTAATAAAGAATGAGAGTATTATTAAATGGAATTGGTAGAATCGGTAAAGCAATTTTACGAATTTCACAAGAAAATAAATCCTTAGATATAGTAGCTATAAATGAACTAAATAGCAATATTGATAATATTACTTATTCGATAAACTATGATTCTACATATGGTAAGCTTAGAGATAAGTTTATAGCAGATGATAATAAGATTAAAAATAGTCATTTTAATATTAAAATTTTAAATGAAAAGAATCTTGAGAATATTGATTATGAATCACTAAAGATAGATATAGTAATTGATTCTAGTGGCTCAAAAGTTGATACTGTAAAATTAAAAAGCCTATATCCTAAGGCTTTTTTCTTAACACATCCAAATAAAAATGCAGATATAAATGTAATTATGGGTGTAAATGATGATAAACTAGATTTAGCTTCTAAAAAAATAATCTCTACAAGTTCTTGTAATGCAACAGCACTAATGCCAGTATTAAAATTAATTGATGAAAATTTTAAAATCATATGTGGTGATATAGCAACAATACATCCTATTTTGAACCATCAAAAAGCATTAGATGGTCAATGTGTAGGTAGTAGCAATAGAGAAGTTGAGTGTAGTTTTGAATTTGGTAGAAGTAGTACTCAAAATATTATACCTAGTAAAACTACAACAATAGATGCTTGTAGTTTAGTAGATAATAAGTTTGATCATAATTTAATATCATCTAATTCATTTAGGGTTCCTACAGCTATTGTAGGTGCAATTAATGTATCGTTGTTTGTAGAAAAAAATACATCAAAAGAAGAACTGATCAATCTTTTTGAAAACTATTCTAAAGTTCAAAAGTATAATATTATATTTAATAATTACAATAGATTAGTATCAAGTGATTTTGCTCAATGTGATCATACATCAATTGTAGATCATAGGTTTACAGAAGTATTACAATCAAAAATGATTAAAATTATTCTGTGGTATGATAACGAATGGGGTTATGCTTCAAAAGTAATAGATATAGTTAATAAGGCTCTTTAATATGGTTTTAGAGCAATATCAAAAAGCAATTGAAGCTAGCAATATTGTCTCTAAAACAGATGTATATGGGATAATTACATTTGTAAATGATGAATTTTGCAAAATTTCAGGATATACTAGAGAAGAGCTAATCGGCGCAAATCATAATATTGTAAGACATCCAGATATTCCTAATGAAAATTTTGTAAAATTATGGGATACAATCTGCCGTAAGAATACATATACTAATACTGTAAAAAATCTTGCTAAAGATGGAACTACATTTTATGTAAATACTACAATCACACCTATTTTGGATGAAAATGATGAAATAGTTGAATATATTGCTATTAGATATGATGTAACTGCTGAGATGGAGTTGAAATTTAAACTTGAATCTAAAGAGAAAGAGATGGAGAGTTTAAATAAGCAATTAGAGGAAAAGGTTATCTTAAAGACAAGGGAGCTTGAAGATCTTAGAGTAGTATTTCATCAAGCAAGATTAGCAAGTCTTGGTCAGATGCTTGCAAATATTGCACATCAGTGGAGACAGCCACTTACACAATTGGGTTTATCATTATTTAATATTAAAAAAGAGGCACATAGGCAAAACCTTGATGAGCTTGATGCTATTCAAAGTGATGCAAAACAAACAATAAAAAACATGTCTCAGACTATTGATGATTTTACAAACTTTTTTAAACCAAATAAAGAACAAGTTAGGTTTAATATACGAGAGAGTATAAATGAAGCAGTTGCATTATTGGGTAAGACAATTATTCAAGAATCAATATCTATTAGAACAGATATTATTAATGTAGCTACACTTGAAGGTGTGCCAAATGAGTTAACACAAATATTTATTAACCTTCTTCAAAATTCAAAAGATGCATTTAATATGAACAATATATCAAATAAGATTATCAGAATAAATGTTCAGGTTGTTGATGATATGATACATATAGAATTTATAGACAATGCTGGTGGTATTTCACAGGATATTATTGATAAAGTATTTGAGCCATACTTTACTACTAAACACCAATTTAGTGGGACAGGAATTGGATTATTTATGTCAAAAATGATTTGTGAACAAAGTTTTAATGGTTCTATGTATGTAGAGTCTAAAGACAATGAAACTATATTTAATATAAAGCTACCCAAAAGCTAAACGCAGGAGAGAGACACAATGCAGTTAGAAAAATTAAAAAATATAAAAGTATTACTTGTAGAAGATGAGCAAGATCTATCATCACTCTTAAAAGATGCAATTGGTGAATATTTTTATAGTTTTACCATCGCTAATAATGGATTAGATGGATTAGAGAAATTCGAAAAAGTTAATCCTGATATTGTAATATCAGATATAAATATGCCTCAAATGAATGGTTTAGAGATGGCTGAAATTTTAAGAAAAGATTATCCAGATCTTCCAATTGTAATCTTAAGTGCTTTTGACCAAAAAGAATATTTACTGAATGCAATAGACGTAAATGTAATTAAATATTTGATTAAACCATTTGATCCAGAAGAGCTACTTGAATATATTATCTCTATATCTAGTAAAGTAGGTGTAAAAGAGGTGTTATTAAAAGATGGCTTTACATATAATTTAAATACTCACAACCTATTTATAAATGATGAATTTGTAAAAATTACAAAAAGAGAAGCTAAATTTTTAGAAATATTAATTGAAGCTAGCCCTAATATTGTAGCAGATCATACTATTAAGTTTAAGCTATGGAAAGAAGATGATATTAGTGATGAACGATTAAGAACTTTTATAAAAAGATTTAGAATTAAAACTTCTAAATCTTTAGTAAATAATATTAAAGGTCAAGGGTATCAGATATTAACCACATGATTGGGCTGTATATGGTATGGTTGTATCAATCATTCTAAATTTATAGTCTTCTTCATTTGTGCCATCAATTCTTTCATGGTAGTTTTCGTATGCACATATAAATGCAACTAAAATCATTTTTATACAATCATCACAATTATCTTGAGCCATCATATTATCAAGTTCAGCAGATGTAGATTTTAGAGCATCATCTAAAGATACCCCTTTTAATTCTTCTGTAAATACAGAAGCAGTAAAAGATATAGTTGGACACCCTTTGTATACATATCCAATATTTTCTATAGTACCATTTAGATTTATTTGTATAGTCATATCAACTTGACCCCAGTTATCAGGGTTTCTACCTACACCTCTTGCATTATAATTTTCTAATGCTTGTGCATTTTTAGGGTTTTCATAATGCTCTTTTATTTGTGCAGCTTGATCTGATGATACATCAAATCCTTCTTCTTTGAGATTTTCTTTATTTATCATAATTACTCTTTATATTCAAATTATTAATTTGCATTTTATCATTTTCTGAAACATATAAACTTGACCTAAGTTATGTATTTAATTATCTACAAATAATATCTAGTTTATTTGATAGTTTTTGATAATTTAATGTTTTATGAGAGTCTGATATATTGCCTATATTATTTCCTGTATCTAAAAACTCTTGTATAAAATAGCTATTTTCATAGCCTCTTGAATCCAAATCATCAATAATTATATTTATATCATTAACCTCAAGTAAGTCATTGTGTATGGTTGTTCTAGCTTCAAATGGGAATTGTTTTTCTATAAGCATATCTAGTGTCCGAGAAAAGTTATTAAATTTATTTGAATGGGTTATTTTTTGAAATTTATATTCTGGTGCTTTATAATCTAATGCGATATAGTCAATAAGATTTTGCTCAATGAGTGTTGTGGTTTGATTTGGATTCAATCCATTTGTATCTAGTTTAATTTTAAAGCCTAGTTTTTTAACTTCTTTGCAAAATGGTATTAAATTATGAGTAGTAGCCTCTCCACCACTTAATACAATAGCATCTAAAAGATCAATTCTAGTTTCTAAAAAGTTTAATACATCTTGTAGGGTTAAGTTACCACTTTTACTAAATACAATATCTTTATTGTAGCAAAAATCACATCTCATATTGCAACCAACTAGCCATACTATACAGGCTAGATGATCTGGAAAGTCTAGATGTGTGAACGGTGTTAAATCACTTACAATAAGTTGTTTCAACGAATTGCTTTCGTTGTTTATGTTCACCTGTTTTACCTACATTGAAACTCTCTACAGGTCTATGATAACCCATAACTCTTGTATATACTATACACTTTGTTCTTTTGTCTTGTAATTTATTTAATACTTCATTTTTACTCATTTGTTTCCCCTTTGCATATTTATAAATTTATCTACACATTCTTGAGTATTGCTTAATACAATATCTATATCCTCTTTTGTGGCATTATCTAAGTGTATGCCACATATTACCAAGGTATCTTTGTCTAATTTGTTATAGATGAATGGTGCAACTTGCTTTGTCACTGTGTCATCTTTGTGATTTGTTTTTTTTATGCTTGATAGGAGGTTTGTTTCACATAAACTCACTCCCCCAATATGACTAGTGCCACCTGTTATAATTACTAAAACATCTTCCCCTATATATTGATAGTTTAAAGATATTTTATGTTTCCCTTCACCATAATTAATTACGATGCATCTTCCTCAAATTTTAATAGTTCATCATCACATTTTGGACAGTATTCATGTTCACCAGTTAAATATCCATGCTTTGGACACACAGAAAATAGTGGTGTCACAGTTATATATGGTAATCTATAATTTGAAATCACATTTTTTACAAGCTTTCTACAAGCTTCCGTTGAGCTTACCTGTTCTTTCATATAAAGATGCAATACAGTTCCACCTGTATACTTACATTGAAGATCATCTTGAAGATCAAGCGCTGTAAATGGATCAGATGTAAGATCTACTGGTATTTGAGATGAGTTTGTATAGTAAATATTATCATCAAGACCAGCTTGTAATATTTTATTGCCAAATCTTTTCTTATCCTCTTTTGCAAATCTATATGTAGTACCTTCTGCTGGTGTAGCTTCTAGATTATATAGATTTCCAGTCTTCTCTTGGTAGTGAACCATCTTATCTCTCATGTGATTTAGTATCTCAATAGCAAATTCTTCCCCTTTAGGATTAGCAATATCAAATTCATCATCTGTAAAGTTTCTGATCATCTCATTTATACCATTTACACCAATAGTTGAGAAGTGGTTATTAAAACCAGGTAGATATCTTTTTGTATATGGGAATAGACCTCTTTCAAACATCTCTTGGATAAATACTCTTTTCTTCTCTAGCGTAGATGCAGCATAATCCATAAGTTGATCTATTCTTAAAAGAAGAGCATCTTTATCACCTTTGTATTGAAATCCTAGTCTTGCCATATTGATAGTAACTACACCAATACTACCTGTCATCTCAGCACTACCAAATAGACCACCACCTCTTTTTAGTAACTCTCTTAAGTCTAATTGTAATCTACAACACATACTTCGTACATGTCCAGGTTTGTATGCTTCAGGGTTTTCAACTAATTTACCATTTTCATCTCTTGTATATTGACTACCAATAAAATTTTGAAAATAAGATGATCCTACTTTAGCTGTATTTTCAAATAATAGATCTGTATTTTCTCCATACCAATCAAAATCCTCTGTAATATTAACAGTAGGTATTGGAAATGTAAATGGTTGACCAGTTTTATCACCTTGAGTCATTATCTCATAGTATGCTTTGTTTATAAGATTCATCTCTTTTTGAAAATATCCATATGTCATCTCTTCAAAAGAATTAGCACCTCTACTTTTTGCCTCTTCTAAAAGTTCAGAATCTTCAATATCTTTTAAAAGGTGTATCTGTTTTCTTGTAGGGATTTGATCTTTAAGATCTTGTGGTACAGTCCAATCAATTGTTACATTTGTAAATGGTGATTGACCCCATCGTGCAGGTACATTTAAATTATATATGAAGCTTCTTACAGCTTTTTTAACCTCTTTAAATGGTAATTTATCTCTAAATACATAAGGTGCTAAATATGTATCAAATGAACTAAATGCTTGAGCTCCAGCCCATTCACTTTGGAGTATACCTAAGAAGTTTGCCATTTGACCAAGAGCTTCTCTAAAATGCTTAGGAGCATCACTTTCTACTCTACCTCTAACACCATTAAATCCTTCATCAAGTAATACTCTTAAACTCCAACCTGCACAATATCCAGTTAAGCAATCAAGATCATGAATATGATAATCTCCATTTCTATGTGCATACCCTTCATCTTTGCTATATATTTTATCTAGCCAATAGTTTGCGATTACTTTACCAGCTGTATTATTCACTAGTCCAGCATTTGAGTATCCTGTATTTGAGTTTGCTTTGATTCTCCAATCTGTCCCACTAATATATTCTTCTATGGTTTGTGTTGAATTAATATATGTTGTATCTTCTTCAAGTCCAAGTATATGTTCTCTTTGCATTTTATGCATATGTCTATAGAGCATAAATGATTTCATCACATCAAAGTATCGACCTTTATATAACTCTTGTTCTATAGTGTCTTGTACATCTTCAACAGCAACTACACGCTTTGTTTCTAAAATATGTAGTACATTAAAAAATATTGATGAGTCGTATGTGGTATGTGTACTTTGGAATGCTTTTTTTATGGCATCCTCAATTTTGAAAGATTGAAAATCTTTAAATTCACCATCTCTTTTTAAAATTTTCTCAATCATAAATACCCCTTTTAATTTAAAGAATTTTAGAGTAAAAAATATTAAAATAAAATATAGTGCAAAGTCACTATAAAGTCACTAATAGCAGGGGGTAGCGAGTTTAAAGCAACTTTATGATATCATCAATTTCAATAGAAAATAATATTTATTTCTAAATCATATTAAAGGATGAATTTTGAAGATTATTGCTGCAAATTTTAAGACAAACCATACAAGAAAAAGTACAAATAATTTTGTAAATAATATAAACACTTTTTTAGAAGATGAAAATATTTCAAATGATGTGTATATTTTTCCACCAGCAACGGCATTAGATAGTTTTGATACAGTTTCTAATCTTACAGTTGGTGCACAAAATGCTTATTATACAAAAAGTGGATCTTTTACAGGGGAGATTGGTACTGAACAGCTTGATGAATTTGGGATTAAAACTATCCTTATTGGTCATAGTGAAAGACGACATATCATAGGAGAATCTCAAAAAGAGATAACTACAAAATATAATTATTACAAAGCATTAGGTTATAAAATAATTTATTGTGTCGGAGAGCCTTTAGAGATAAAAGAAAAAGGGATGACTGAAACTTTAGGATATATTCAGAAGCAATTTGATGGTATAGATTTAAATTATGCAAATGTAATAGTAGCGTATGAACCTGTTTGGGCTATTGGTACTGGATTGGTTCCTAGTGTTGAAGATATTGAAATTATTCATAAGAAATTAAAAAAGAAATTCACTCAGCCACTTTTATATGGGGGAAGTGTAAAAACTACAAATATTGAAGAAATTTTAAGTGTTCCAAATGTAGATGGAACATTAATAGGAAGTGGCTCTTGGAATGTAGATGATTTTAAAGAGATGATAAAAATAAGTAAGGATAAATAATTATGGTAATGAATGGGAAAAAAGGTGTAATTTTAGGTATAGCAAATAATAAATCAATTGCTTATGGTATTGCAAAACAATGTGAAGCACAAGGTGCTACTATGGCAATTACATATTTAAATGAAAGATTTGAAAAAAAGCTTGCTCCAATTGCCCAAGATTTAAATTGTAATGGAAGACTATATCCTTGTGATGTAAGTAATCCTCAGGAAATTAAAGATTTAAAAGAATCACTTGAAAAAGATTTAGGACAAATTGATTTTATCGTTCACTCTATTGCATTTGCTCCAAAAGAGGGACTGACTGGAAGATTTTATGATATTTCAAAAGAAGCATTTGATATTGCTATGGATATTTCTGTATATTCTTTGATCGAAATTGTAAGAGAATTAAAACCAATTATGTCTGATAGTTGTTCAGTTCTGACTCTTTCATACTATGGTGGAGTTAAATATATTCCAAATTATAACCTTATGGGTGTTGCAAAAGCAGCTCTAGAGATGACTACAAAGTATCTAGCAGAAGACTTAGGAAAAGACGGAATTAGAGTAAATGCAATTTCAGCAGGACCTATTAAAACTTTAGCAGCATCTGGTATTGGTGAATTTAGTTTTATGCTTAAATGGAATGCAGCACATTCTCCTATGAAGAAAAATGTAACAATTACTGATGTTGGTAATTCAGGTATGTATTTACTTTCAGATTTAAGTGCAGGTGTTACTGGTGAAATCCATTATGTTGATGGTGGATTTAATATTATGGGTATGCCTGCTGTTTCATTTGATGAAAATGGGAAGCAAACTATTGCATGGGATGGAAACAAATAGATGTCAATAGATTTTCAACAGTTAGCAGATCACTATGGTACACCATACTATGTATATGACTTTGATCATATCACAAAACAATATCAAGAGTTAAAATCATCTTTTACAGCTAGAAAATCTTTAGTATCTTATGCAGTAAAAGCAAATTCTAACTTAAGCGTAGTAAAGCACTTAGGTGATCTTGGTGCTGGTGCTGATTGTGTTTCAATTGGGGAAGTAAAAAGAGCTTTAAAAGCTGGTATTGCACCATATAAGATTATTTTCTCTGGTGTTGGGAAAACAGATGATGAGATTAGAGAAGCATTAGAATATAATATTTTAATGATAAATCTTGAGAGTGAAGCTGAACTTGGTCGCGTTGATGCAATAGCTAAAGAGATGAGTAAAGAAGCTAGAATTTCAATTAGAGTAAATCCAAATGTAGATCCAAAAACACATCCATATATCTCAACAGGACTTCATGAAAATAAATTTGGCGTAGATTTAGATACAGCTAAAAGGATGTATATTCAAGCTAAAAAAAGTGAAAATCTTGATCCTGTAGGGATCCATTGTCATATTGGATCTCAATTAACTGAACTTGAGCCTATTAAAGAAGCTGTAAATATTACGGCTAATTTAGTTAAAAATCTTGCTGCAGCACTTAAAATAGAATTAAAGTTTTTTGATGTTGGTGGCGGATTAGGTATTGTATATGATGATGAAACACTAATTGATACTTATGAATATGGTCAAGCTATTTTAGAAAGCTTATTTGGTCTAGATATTACAGTTGTATGTGAGCCAGGAAGATTTATAGTTGGTAATAGTGGAACATTTGTAACAAAAGTACTTTATGAAAAAGTAAATGGCGATAAAAGATTTGTAATAGTTGATGGAGCTATGAATGATCTAATTAGACCATCTTTATACAATGCTTATCATAAAGTTACAGTAGTTGGTAAAGATACTGATACAAGTGACTGTAATGTCGTAGGTCCAGTATGTGAAAGTGGTGATTTCTTTGCAAAGAATATTAATTTACCTAAGACTGAACATAATGATTTAATTGCTATACATAGTGCTGGAGCATATGGATTTACTATGGCAAGTAACTATAATACAAGACCAAAAGTTACAGAGATTGCTATAGAAGATGGTGAAGATAGAATGATTAGAAGAAGAGAAACTTTTGATGATTTAATTGCTCACGAAGAAGAATTTTTAAAATAAGGATTTATTGTGACAAATGAATTAGGTTTAAAAGAGTTAAGAGATACACTTGATAATATAGATGATGAGGTATTAAAGCTTTTAAATAAGCGTATGGAGACTGTACATAAAGTTGGTGAGTTAAAAGCTGCTAGTGGCGGAGCTATCTATAGACCTGAAAGGGAAAAAGATATTATTAATAGACTTACATTAGCTTCAAAAGAGGCTAATGGCGCTTTAAATAGAGCTGCTATTGAAGCATTATTTTTAGAGATCTTTGCAATCTCAAGAAATATTGAGCTACCAGAAAATATTGCATATCTAGGCCCTGAAGGAAGCTTCACTCATCAAGCTGCTGAAAGTAGATTTGGCGCTATGAGTGCATATTTACCAATAGGATCTATTACTGGTGTTTTTAGAGAGGTTTCAAAAGGACAAGCAAAGTTTGGAGTCATACCTATTGAAAATTCTAGCAATGGAATTGTAAGTGATACTATTACTTGCCTTGGTGAATACAATCTTAAAATAATAGCTGAGGTGATGGTGGATATACATCATACATTAGCATCAACTGTAGATGATATAAAAAATATTAAAAAAATATATTCTAAAGATATTGCTTTTGATCAGTGCCATAAATTTTTAAATGATCTTTGCTTAGATGATATAGAATTAATTCCAGTTGAGTCAACAGCAAAAGCTGCAAAAATTGCTATACATGAGCCAAATAGCGCGGCAATTTGTTCTCATGTTGGAGCAAAGATGTATAATCTTCCAATACTATTTGAGAATATTGAAGATAGAGACAATAATAGAACTAGATTTTTAATCGTTTCTAATTTTGATAATGGACAAAGTGGAGATGATAAAACATCTATTCTTGTTGAACTATCTAATGAAGCTGGAGCATTGGTTAAATTTTTAAATGATTTTGAAGAAGCAAATATAAATCTTACAAAAATTAAATCTCATATTGTTGAAGGTGCTTCTAAATTCTTTATTGAATTTAATGCACATAAAGATGATGAAATAGTAAGTAAAATATTGAATAAGTATAAAGATGAAATTAAATTTTTAGGATCTTATGTAAGGGAAGCTGACGATATATAGCTTCCTAAAATGTTATATGCTCTTTACGATATAAAAAGTAAGAATAATCCTAGAGATAATATAAACATTAAACTTCCATATTCAAGTGCTTTTACAAGTTTTGTATTTTCATTTGATTTGTCTCTGATATTTTTACTGAGATATGCTGCAATAAATATAATAAGAGACATACCTAAGCTCATAAATATAGCACTTAAAAATCCTACAAAATATATTCCAAGACTCATTGTAAATATAAATACAGTTATAGTACCTGGACAAGGAATAATTCCAGCTGCTAAGATTATCCATATATCTGAACTCTCAGTATTACAGCCTCCACATGAACAACTTGGTTGATGAGTACTCCACTGTGATATTTTTGCAACTTTTTCAGCTTTTATTTTTTTATAAATAAGATAAAGTGCCATAGCAATAATAATAACCGCACTTATTTTAATAGCAATAGACTCTATATCATTTAATCTATTCTCAAGAAAAATATTTAAACTAAAATATATTACAAGTGTGATTAAAAAAGCAGAAAAAGTGTGTACTACACCAATCAAAAGAGATATATTAAATGCTTTTAAATATGATTTATTATTACCTATAAAATATGCAGAGACTAAAGCTTTTCCATGACCTGGACCCATAGCATGAATAATTCCATAAAGAAATGAAAAAATTAATAGCCACATATAAGATGAAGCTGTATTGTTTTGTTTTATATCATTTAAAAGATTTTGTAGTTTATTCTTAATATCACTTAGCTTATCTTGTAAAAATATTATATAGCTTGAATCTTCATCTAGCTTTTTGTCTTTTTGAGTGTTACTTTGAGTATTATTTTGAGTATCAAAAAAGTATATTTGACTATTGTGTTGTTTTGTTATAATATTTTTTGTATTATCAAAACCATCTATGGCTAAATTTTTAATATTAAAATCAAAATTTATATCAAGAAAACTAATTTCCATTTTCATATCTTTAGTTATAGGAAAATCTAAATGAAATGTATAGTTATAGATCATTCTTCCTTTGTGAAAAGAGATATTAGAGCTATCAAGTTTAACAATTTTAATTGCTTTAAAGTTGTTAAACTCCATATCTTTAGATATAAACTTTATATTAGTAATATAGTTTAAAGCTCTTGTATAATCCTCTAGAATATTCTTAATAGCCTCCGTTTGCTCTGTATTGAAATTATTATCATCATCATATATTGCTAGCTTATCAACAAACTCTTTACTATAAACCCATTGTATATCAAAGGTAGTTGTTTTATTTTTAGCTGTTATGTCTATATTAACCAATACTTTTGGTGTGCTACCATTATGTAGGCTACATCCAAATATAGAACTAATTAATAATAAAAAGAATAGTATAATTTTCATGGTTTTATTTTTTTAATTAATAAAAACACTAAAAGTGATATAGCACTTACAATAATAATACTTGCACCACTAGTTATATCATAAGAGTATGAAAGCCATAATCCAGCAAATGTAAATAGTGAAGATAGTATTCCTGAGACTATCATCATCTTTGCTAGGCTAGTTGAGAGTTTTTCAGCTATATAAATAGGAATTGTCAAAAGTGCAATTACCAAAATAAGTCCTACAACTTTAATAGCTACTACTACTGTAAGTGCTGAAAGTACTAAAATAAGTGTATAAAAGAATTTTACATTTATCCCTCTAAGGCTTGCATATTCACTATCATATGACACGGCCAAAATATCTCTATACCAAAATGTAAGTATAAATATAACAATTGCAGTTAAGATAGATATATATGTGATATCTTCATTACTAACTGCTAAGATTGAACCAAATAAATAGCTCATCATATCTACATTATATCCTGGTGTTAGATCAATTAAAATAATACCAATAGCCATACCAATAGCCCAAATTAGTCCTATAAATGTATCGATTCTATTTCTTTGATGTAAAGTAATCATAGCCATAAGTAGTGCTGCAAGTACAGCAAAAACAGAAGCTCCAAGAAAAATAGGTAATCCAAAATATACTGCAATTCCTATACCACCATATGAGGTATGGGCAATACCACCAGCTAAAAAGACCATACGATTTACAACAATTAGTGAACCAATAATTCCAGATAGTATACTAACTAAGATACCTGCAATGAGTGCATTTTGAAAAAAATCATAAGAAAGTGCTTCTAACATACACAACTCTTTGTATTAGAATTTAACATCTGTAGTAGTTCTACTTCACAGAAGTGTTCATTATCTTTATGTAATTGTTTCTCATCTTTAATATCATGCATAGTAAGATGTTTATTTATATGAGCAACTTTTGATGCGTAGCCAAGTATTACAGATATATCATGAGTTACCACTACAACTGTAATATTTTTATTTAACTCTTTTAGTAGATCATAGATTTGTTTTTGTCCCTCTACATCGATATTTGATGTTGGTTCATCTAAAATAAGAATTTCTGGGTGAGCACATAAAGCTCTTGCTATCATCACCCTTTGTCGCTGACCACCTGAAAGAGAACCAATCTTTTCATTTGCAAAATCTTTCATACTCACTTGTGCTAAGGCACCAAGAGCACAAAGAGTTTCATCTTCACCATATCCAAATAGAGGTCTTTTTTCCCCTACATGTCCCATAAGTACAACTTCAATAACTTTAATAGGAAAATCAATATTTACATTTGTATTTTGTGGAACATAACCTATTCTTGAGAGTGATTTTGATGCTTGAGAGTTTAATACTGTAATACTACCATGTGTAATAGGATTGATACCTAATATAGTTTTTAGTAGTGTGGATTTTCCACCACCGTTTGGACCAATAATAGCTAGAAAATCATTTTGCTCTACGGATAAATTTATATTTTCAAGAACTTTATCTTTTCCATAAGAGTAATCAAGATTTTCTATACTAAGTACTGACACATTATTTTCCAGCGATTGCGTTACTTAAATTAATTAAGTTTTTTGACCATTGAGGATTGAGTGGTGATACTTTAATCACTTTTATACCTGTAGCATCAGCTATCATTTTTGCCGTTGTATCATTAAATTCTGGCGCAGTTATAACTACTTCAATATAGTCATTTTTAATTGTGCTAATAATTTTTTGTAGATGCTTTGCTTTTGGATTTTTCCCACCAGACTCTATCGCTACTTGTGTTAGCTTATAGTCTTTTGCAAAATATCCCCAAGATGGATGAAACACTACAAATTTAGCTTTATCATCAAGTGCTAATAAAATATCATTAATCTTTTTATCAGTTTCTTCAATCTCAGCTAAAAACTTATCATAGTTCTTTTTATAATACTCTTTGTTTGCACTATCTGTTTCAATTAAAGTATTATAGATATTTTTTGCAATTACTTTCACATTCTTTGGTGTTGTCCAAACATGTGGATCTAATGTGTGATTACTATGATCATCTCCTTCATGACCTTCCTCTTCACCATGTGAATGCTCTTCAATTTCAATTTTTTCAATACCACTATCAAGCTTAACAACCTTCATAGTTTTATTTAGTGCTTGGAATTTTTTAATCCATACTGTATCAAACTCTACACCTATACTAAAATATATATCAGCTTTTGCTATATCTTTCATTTGTGAAGGTTTAGGCTCGTATGTATGTGGAGAGTTACCCGGTTGTACCATTAAAGATACATTAACCTTGTCTCCACCAATTGCTTCAACAAATGTTTTTTGAGGAAGAATACTTACTACAGTGTTTATCTTAGCTACCATATATGTACTAATAGCTATTAATAAAATTAGTTTTTTCATATTATCATTACCTTTGATTAAAATCTATAATTTGCTGTCAAAGCAAGTGTCTTTTGTGATACATCATCTCTTTGAGCATCCAACTCTTTACCATTTTCGTATCGATATTTTAGCATAAGATTCCAGTTTTTAAACTTTCCTATAAGTGCCAAATAGTGTCCACCATCTTGTTCTAGTGCATGATGTTGAACTGCTGTACCATCATTTAGTACTGTAAATACTCTTTTATTAAAAAGTACACCAGCTTTTGTTATATAGTTTTTGTATTTAAAAGTTGTTTGTAGTTCTTGTGTAAAGTAATTTTTATCTTGAAAAGTATGACTGTTATAATTAGTTCCATCTATATGAATATATTTGGCAGCTAATTTTACATTTGCCTTAAGCTTATCAAATTTATATCCCTTGCTAATAGATATATCAGTTTGGTTTACATTGAAGTCTTGATAATCACTAAGATAGTGGTCAAGTGACATAGCAGAAGCCTTTGATAAGTTATATTTAGTACCTAAACCATATACTTTCCCTTGATCTGTAGGAGCTAGATTATCAAGTATTTTGATATATGATGTTTTAAATTTTAACTTATTGTTGATTTTTGTATCAAGTTTTACGCTCGCTTTTCGTACCTTTAGTGTATCTAGACTAACCTTTGTCTGAAAATGCTCTCTTGTTATATTTGTATTTGAATATCCAATAGTAAGCTTTGAGCCTTTAAGTGGTACAGAAGCTGAAATTTCTTGAAACTTACCATTAGTTTTACTTGCAGAATTTACAAAATTCTTTGTTCCTGTATTGAACTGAATAGAGTTTGCATATATTAGTGTACTTGTAAGTAGCACTATTGATGTTGTTTTAATCATATATTTCCTTTTATGCGATTGCGTCGCAGTTGTATTTATCGAATTGTAATATAGACTTGCTTAAACGCAACTAAGTCGCACTTATTATAATATTAAAAATTATTAGATACAATTATGCTATGAATATAGAACAAATAGTACAAGATAAAAACATAAAACTTACAATAGCTAGAGAAGAGTTACTAAAGATATTAGCTAAGGCAAAACAGCCAGTAAGCTATGAAAATATAAAAGACAATATCTCAATGGATAAAGCAACATTCTATAGAAATATTGCAATATTTGAAGAAAAAGAGATTATCGATAGTTTTGAGTCAAATGATAAAAAAAGATATTTTGAAATAAAAGATGTAAAACATAGTCATTTTGTATGTACAGTATGTAATAAAATTGAGTGTATTAAACAAAAGTTAAAAATGGATCTTGATGGATATGATATACAAAATATCATTATCAAAGGTGTATGTAAAGATTGTAATAGTTAGTTTAAGATATAATCACTGATTATTTAAAAAAGGTATATGCAAAGTGAAATTCAATAAAGTTTTAGATGGTGTAAATATATATGAAGCAGGTAAGCCAATTGAGCTAGTTGTACGAGAATATGGTGTAGATCCAAAAGATATTATTAAATTAGCATCCAATGAAAATCCATATGGTACAAGTGATAAAGTTGTAGCAAAGCTTGAAGAGGTTGCAAAAAATGCATTTGTATATCCAGATGATTCGATGTATGAGCTAAAAGAAGCATTGGCTCATAAGTTTGCTGTAGATGCAAATAATGTTATTATTGGTGCAGGTAGCGATCAGGTAATTGAGTTTTGTGTGCATGCAAAATGTAATGAAAATTCAAAAATTCTTATGGCAAAAACTACATTTGCTATGTATGAGATATATGGAAAACATACAGGTGCTACAATCTTAAAGACAAAAGATGATCAGCATAATCTTGATCAGTTTAGAGATATGTATAAAGAACACGGTGCAGATATAATCTTTTTATGTTTACCAAATAATCCACTGGGTGAATGTCTAGACACTAAAGATGTATATGAGTTTTTGGACGAAGTAGATGAAAACACACTTGTAGTACTTGATGGTGCTTATCAAGAGTATGCATCATATAAAGATGGAGCAAAAGCTATTAGTCCTAGTGATGTGATTTCAAAATATCCAAATGTGATTTATTTAGGTACATTCTCTAAGGCATATGCATTGGGTGGTATGAGAGTTGGATATGGTGTAGCAAATGCTGATATTATTCAAAATCTTTATAAACTAAGACCACCATTTAATATTACTACACCTACATTAGCAGGAGCTATTGAGGCACTAAAAGATGAGCAATTTGTAGATGAGTGTATTGCTAAAAACTTTGAGCAGATGAAACGATATGAACAGTATGCAATATCTAAAGGTTTCGAGTATATTCCTTCGTACACAAATTTTATCACAATCTATTTAGGTGATTTTAATTCAAAAGTAATATCTCAAAAACTTCTTCAAAGAGGTGTAATTGTAAGGGATATGACAGGATATGGATTTAATGCACTTAGAATTACAATAGGTACTTCTGATCAAAACACAAGAGTATTTAAAATACTTGATGAGGTTTTAGAAGAGAACTAATATGGATATTCAAAATAAAACAACAGCCGAACTTGAAATAATAGCTTGCGATATTAGAGATAGGATTATAGATGTTGTATCTAAAAATGGTGGACATTTTTCATCAACTCTAGGTGCTGTTGAATTAACAATTGGTATGCATAAAGTATTTGATGCTTTTCATGATCCTTTTATTTTTGATGTATCACATCAGTGTTATCCACACAAACTTCTTACTGGAAGATGGGAAGAGTTTGAGACATTACGACAATTTAAAGGTATTAGTGGATTTACAAAACCAAAAGAATCAGACGCTGATTATTTTGTAGCAGGACATAGTTCAACTTCAATTTCACTTGCTGTAGGAGCTGCTAAAGCTGCTAAACTTGAAAATAATGGAAAAGTACCAGTTGTGATGATAGGTGATGGTTCTATGAGCGCTGGTATGATCTATGAAGCACTAAATGAACTAGGTGATCTTAAATTACCAGTGGTAATTATCCTAAACGATAATGAGATGTCTATAGCTAAGCCAATAGGTGCTATGAGTAAGCATCTATCTAAATTGCTTGCTGGTAAAACTTATCAAGGCTTTAGAGGAAAAGTTGATCATATAGTTAAAAATTATATGCCAAAAGGATCTGATTATATTGCTAAAAGGATAGAAGAAAGTTTTAAGCTTATTACTCCTGGTATATTATTTGAAGAGATGGGCATTGATTATATTGGTCCAATTGATGGTCATGATATTGATGAGGTTTGTGAAACTTTACAGCTAGCTAAAGATATGGGAAAACCAGTAATAGTGCATGCAAAAACTGTAAAAGGTAAAGGTTATCCAATTGCAGAAGGACATCATGAACATTGGCATGGAGTAGGTCCTTTTAATAAAGAGACTGGAGAATTTACTAAAAAAGCTGGTGATAAAAGTGCAACGGCTGTATTTAGTGATGCACTTACACAACTAGCATCAAACGATGAAAAGATAGTTGGTGTAACAGCAGCAATGCCAAGTGGTACAGGTATGGATCAATTAATGGCAAAATTCCCAGATAGATTTTGGGATGTAGCTATTGCAGAGCAGCATGCAGTAACATCTATGGCTGCTATGGCAAAAGATGGATTTAAACCGTTTATTACTATCTATTCTACATTTTTACAAAGAGGCTTTGGTCAAATAGTACATGATGTATGTCTAATGAAACTACCAGTTGTATTTGCAATAGATAGAGCAGGGATTGTTGGAGCAGATGGTGAGACACATCAAGGTCAATTTGATATTTCATTTTTAAGATTTTTACCAAATATGACACTATTTGCACCAAGAGATTCAAGAACACTAGAGTTGGCTTTGGAATTTGGAGCAAACTTTAAAGATGGACCATGTGCTATTAGATATCCAAGGGGAGCTTTTGCAAATCTTCCATTTGAATCCACACCATTTATATATGCTAAAGGTGAAGTATTAAAGCAAGGTAGTTCAGATATTGCATTTTTAGGGTATGGTGCAGGTGTTAGTAGAGCATATGATACATCATCTTTAATAGATCAAGATATTACACTAGTGGACCTTAGATTTATAAAACCACTAGATGAGCAACTTCTAAAAGACTTAGCAACTACTACAAAAACATGGTATATATTTAGTGATAGCCAAAAGCAAGGTGGAGTAGGATCTGCTTTACTTGAGTTTATCAATGAAAATAATCTTGATATTAAAATAGTATCGTTTGAATATGATGATATTTTTGTACAGCATGGTGATACAAAACTTTTAGAAGAAGAGTTAGGTATGCTTCCTACTCAATTAGCTAAGAAGGTTAAATAAGAATGGAACTTATTGATTATATAAATAGAGGTGGTGTATTAGTACAAATTTTAATTGCATTAAATGTAATTGGATTTGCACTTATGTTCTTTAAAGCTATAGTATTATTTAAAGCAAAAAGATCTTTGGATATGAGTGCAGACCAAATCATATCTAGCACTACAAATAAAGATAGTGCGCTACAAGAAGTGATCTCTATAGTAAAAGATTATGAATTTGGATTAAATACAGTTAAAATAATTGCTTCTATATCTCCACTAATAGGATTATTAGGTACAGTTGTAGGGGTACTTGAAGCATTTGATGCCATATCAAAGAATGGACTAGGTGACCCAGCAATATTTTCTAATGGTATTAGTATAGCACTAATTACAACTGTAGCAGGCTTAATTGTAGCAATACCACACTATATAGGATATAACTATTTTATAGGTGTATTAGATAATATTGAGATTAAGTTAACTAGAAAAGTTTTAGAAAAACTATAAGGTTATATGGTGAAACGTAGAGAAGCCCTTACTCCAGATCTTACTCCACTCATTGATGTAGTATTTATACTTCTTATATTTTTTATAGTAAGTTCTGTATTTAAAAAAGAGGAACTTGCTTTGATGTTAAATCTTCCAGCATCAAGTGCAAAAGAGGCAAAAGTAGAATTAAAACAGATCTCTATAGAGCTAAGTAGCACAAAGCTAGCATATCTAGGAAAAGAAATATCATTTGATAAACTTGATGATAAACTATCAAAGATTACAAAAAAAGATAAGCCAGTGATCGTACGAATAGATAAGAGCGTGCCATATGAAAGAGTAGTCAAAATATTAGATATACTTCAAAAGTATTCACTAAATAACTTAGCATTAATTACCAAAGAAGATAAAAACTAGATTTAGTTTTTAAATGGTGCTTTATACCTTACCTCACCATTATCTAAACTACATTTGACTTGATACTCAACCATCTTTTTAAAAGGTTTTAAAAAATCTTGAAGTACATCATCTTTAATATTTTCAATATTATGAGAGTTTAAAAGTTCAAGTATACAAAGTGTTGATTCCATAGTAGAAAGACAATATTCTTTTGGTTGAGTTTTGATTTTAAATTGTGAAGATTTTGTATGGGTAAAACTAAGCGTTGGAAGTTTTTGAATATTTTTACTCACTGCAATGATCTTATTTGCACATGGCCAAGTGGAATCTATGATAAATATCACATTTTTTTTATTCTCTTTCTGAATATTTTGATCATTTAATATAATACTATTTTCTGTAGGATACAAAAGAAAACAGTTGTTATTGGGATTATCTAAAATAGTATTAATCTCTTTATTGTTTGTAAAGTCTATCCCTTGAAACATCTTAGAATTTGGTAATGATCTATGGGTAAAGTACCCTGTACCATTTTTAGTTTTTTGAAACTCTTTTGGATGCATTAGAATTATAAATTGTGTATTTGTATTGATTGTAGATATATATTTACACATACAGCTACTTTGTGGTCTAAAGCAGTTGTAACATCGTTCTCTAGCCATTTACATCTTCTTCTTTGTTTTATTTGTAGCTATCGCTTCATATGGATTTTCAGGCCAATAGTGTTTTTTATATTTGCCTCTTAGATCTTTTCTGACATCACTATATCCATTTTCCCAAAAGCTCTTAAGATCGTTTGTTAGAGCAATAGACCTCATAGCTGGACTAAGAAGATTCATATTTAGTGAAATAGTATTGTTAAATATTTTTGGAGATGAAGCTAGTCCAAATATCTCTTGAACTTTTACATTTAGTGTAGGTATATCTTGTGAGTAGTCAATTGATATTTTAGAGCCACTTGGTACTTGATATGATAAGGGTACATATTTGTCTAAATATTGTTGATCCTTAAAGTCTAAGAGTCCTAATAAAATTGGATATAGATTTATAGCTTTTAATTGTTTGATATCTTTTATATTTTCCAAATAAGGTAATAGCCAATCATCTATAGTATTTAATAAGTATTCATTTGAAAAGTTTGGTAACTTTATATTAGGATCATTTTGAATATTTAAAAAGTTTACTCTTTGTTGTAGTGATATAGACTTTTTATCCCATGTTAAAATATCTAAACCTTCTTGTTTAATAAGGTTTAAAATGAGATGAGAATAATTTATTTTATTATCATTAGTAAGTGGACTTGATGATAGTTTTAGTTTGTAAAAATACTCATCTTCTCTTATGTCAAATTTTTGTTGCTCTTTATTGTAAATTATACTTTGTGTATTTGTTATAGTATCCAAGAAGTATTGTTTAATATACTTATTATCAACAGAGATAGCATGATTTATATAAGAGTTGGTATTTTGAGCATTAAGTGTTGCAACAACTAAGTATTGTTGATTAAATAAAGAACTATCCTGATCTAATATAGCACCTTTTCCATTGCTTAGTTTGTATATTGTGTCATTTTGATTTCTTAGTTTTGCTAATCTATTTGGGTATGCAAAAAGAAGTAACACCCCTAATATATCTATATCAAATTTTTTAGATTTGTTTGTACTTGGATCAATTTTTTTTAGTCTATTATAAATATAATCTATCTCTTTTTTAAGTGTATTGTTTTTATAGCACTCAATAAAACTATCTTTGAGATCTTTATTCTTAAGCGATCTAGTAGATGTGAGTATAGCAGCTAGTATACAAGCTTCATATCCATACCCTAATGTATTTGATTTTAAAATCATATATGACAGTCTAGGATGTAACCCTAGTGATATAGAATTTTTACCAGTTTTAGTAATGTTTTTTTCTTTATCAATTAAACTAATACTTTCTAATACTTCATATGTGTGTTCAAGAATATTTGTATGTGGTATATCTAACCATTTAAGGTCATTAAAATCATCTATACCCCAAAGAGAAAGATCTAGTAATGTTGGTGTTAAATCTGTTCTTAGAATCTCTGCTATTGTTGATTGTTCTAAAATCTTATCTTTATGCCAAAGTTTATAGCATATACCATTTTCTAATCTACCAGCTCGACCGGCTCTTTGAACACTAGAATCTTTTGAAATAAATGTTAGTTTTAGATGATCCATATTTGTTTGGTGATTATAGTATGACTGTTTTTCTAAGCCTGTATCTATGACTATTTTGACACCAGGTATAGTAAGTGAAGTTTGGGCTATATTTGTAGATAAAATTATTTTTGTTTTATTACTTTGTTTTATTGCTTTATCTTGTTCTTTTTTATCTAGTTTCGAGTGTAGTGGTAAAATATCAATATTGTTTAGATCAATATTTTTATATAGTAGGGTTTGAATATTTGTTATCTCTTTGAGACCAGCTAAAAAGACTAATATATCTCCGTTATTTTTAAGAGCTTGTTGAATTATGTTTAACAATATAGAATCAATTGATTTCTTATCTGGTTGTTTAATTGATTTATCAAGGTATATATTTTCTACATCAAAAACTTTTCCTTGTGAACTAATAACAGGTACATCATCACCTAGTATATTTTGTATGCTTTGTGAGTTTAGTGTAGCAGACATGATGAGTATCTTTAGATCATCTCTTAGAAACTCTTGTGATTGTAGTGATAGTGCAAGGGATAGATCAGTATGGATTGATCTTTCATGAAATTCATCAAATATGATAAGAGCTACATTTGATAGTGATTGATCAGATTGAAGCATTCGTACTAATATAGCTTCTGTTACTACTAGTATTTTAGTTTGACTGGATTTTTTTGTATCCATTTTGATCTGATAACCAACAGTTTGACCTACCTCTTGGTTTAAAGATTTTGCCATTTGAGTAGCTACCATTCTAGCTGCAACTCTTCTTGGCTCTAACATGATTATTATTTTTTCTTCTAGCCATGATTGGCCAAGTAGGGATATAGGTACTACTGTACTTTTACCAGCACCTGGAGGTGCTTCTAAAATTAGTCTATTGTTTTGTGCTAGTGTCTTTTTAAGTTGTGGTAAGACATCATGAATTGGAAGATCTTCGATTCCTATTCCTATTTGAATTTCTATTTCTTGATCCATTTGAACTAGAATTATTTTGAGAGTTACCTCTTGATCTATTTCCTGATCTTTGACCTCTACCTTGTGGTTTCTTTTTAGGTTCAGCTTTGATACTTGGATCTACTTTAAATCCAGCAGTTGTAACTACTGGAATATCTTTTTTGATAAGCTTTTGTATATCTTTTAGCTCTTTTGCTTCATCAATACAAACTAAAGATAATGCTTCACCTTTATGTCCAGCTCTTCCTGTTCGGCCAATTCTATGTACATAATCTTCTGCTTGATCTGGAAGTTCATAATTAATTACACGAGGTAGCTGATCTATATCTATACCTCTTGCAGCAATATCCGTAGCTACTAATACTTTTACACTACCATCTTTAAAGCTTGCTAGTGCTTTTGTTCTTGCACTTTGTGATTTGTTTCCATGTATAGCAGCAGCGGTAATACCTACTTCTTCTAAATTTTTACTAAGCTTATTTGCTCCATGTTTCGTTCTAGTAAATATAAGTATTTGTGACCAGTCATTTTGTAAAATTAGATGTATAAGTAGTTCTTGTTTTCGTCTTTTATCAACATGGTGTACAGTTTGGGCTACATTATGTGATGATTGATTTCTTTTTGCTACTTCTATAAGTACTGGTTCATCTAAAAGTTTATTTGCTAACTTTTTTATGTCATTTGAAAATGTAGCAGAGAAAAGTAAATTTTGTCTTTTTTCTGGTAGCATAGATATGATTTTTTTAATATCGTTAATAAATCCCATATCAAGCATTCTATCTGCTTCATCAAGTACTAAAAATTCTACTTGTGATAAGTCACATGCTTTTTGTTCTACAAGATCTAATAATCTACCTGGAGTCGCCACTAAAATATCAAGACCATTTT
>JGI11705J14877_10000419_pt1 | contig 26997 bp, 12 predicted proteins | sample Etolaghawater15m_FD_14877 | JGI IMG/M metagenome (IMG submission 14877)
GTATCCGTCACGATTTTATAGCCTTGCCCCGGCTGCAGCTCTGTGAGAGAACCGTACCAGCCGTAATCAGGATAGTACCAGGCAAAGCCGAACTGCGATTTGATGAAGAGGGCAGGAGAAGGAGCCGTTCCAAGGGCTGCATTCAGATCTGCTGCCGTTCCTTTCGTATAGCCGATCCAGTTCCAGCCGCTGTCCACAGCAATGGGCTCGGCGTCCGGCAGAGGCAGTCCTTCCACAAAGAGACTGTCATCATGATTCATTTTCAGCATGAACATCTGAGCCCGATGCAGTGTATCCAGTTCTCCGACCCAGGCATTGCCTGTGCTGCTGTAGCTGGCGAAACGTGTCTGAGATTTCAGCATGACGCCGTTGCCGGCCAGAGAGGCCAGAACACTGTCAGGTCTGGGGCTCATGGGATCCAGATTCATGGAGAACCAGTTCCACCCTTTCTTCAGGGCGATAGGCTGCTCTGCCGTCACGATCACATAGCCTTCTCTGATCTCTGTGCTGTTTTCTTCTGTATTTGACAGTGAGAGGCTCACCGTGTAGGCGCCGGGCTGCTGATATGTGTGGAGCGGATCCTTATCAGAACTCTGCATCCCGTCTCCGAAATCCCAGGAGCGGGTATTCACCTGCCCCTGACTCAAATCGGTGAACTGTACGGTCAGGGGAGCCTTGCCGCGTCGGAGATCAGCTTTAAAATCAGCCAGCAGAGGCAGCGGCGTATCTGTCACTGTGATATAATCCACTCTGCTCATGATATCTTCGGTTCCGTCGGAGCCGATCACCTTCAGACTCACGGTATAGACACCGGGAGCACTGAAAGTATAGGTCGGATTCGGATTATCCTCATCCATGCTTCCGTCATTGTTGAAATCCCATTCGTGGGTCACAATATCACCGGTGCTGAGGCTGCTGAACTGTACCGTCAGCGGTGCGGCGCCTTCCGTCACATCGGCTTCGAAATCCGCCATCAGCGGCGGTCCTGTGAATTCGGGACCGTAGCGCAGAACCTGCCCGCCCATACCGGCAAAATAGATCTGATCATAGATCACAGCCGCATCATAATAATAGTAAAAATCGTCAGGACCATCTGAGATCTGAGTCCATGTCAGACCCGCATCGGATGTGGAGTAGATCTTGCCGTAGTCACCGGCAAAGAAACCGCTGTCTGAATCCAGAAAAGCGAAGGTATTGATACTTCCGAGCCCGAAGGTTCCCAGGTCAGTCCAGGTCAGTCCATTATCTGTTGTGCGTAGTATGTGCGCATCATCTGTTCCGATCAGACCGACACCGTCTGCAAGAGGCTGAAAACAATTCAGCCGTTCTGCCACGGGCACGCTGATAGAGGTCCAGGTTTGCCCGCCATCTGTTGTGTGATAGAGGGAAGAACTGTTGTATTCACCGCCGAAGGCATAACCCTCCTGAGGGTCAAAGAACTTGAGATCGTAAACATCCACGGCATCCGGCAAGTTCACTGAAACCCAGGTCAATCCGCCGTCCACCGTCTTCACGACCTGTCCGTCCAGGGCACCGGCATAGAGCATATCTTCTGCCGGACTTTCCAGACAGCGGAGATGTTTTGATGCAGGAGTCTGTATCGTTTCCCAGTTGAGACCACCGTCCGTGCTCTTATAAAATTTCCCATAGGCTCCTGACACGATCACGAGATCAGGACCGGCCTGAAAGATATCCCGAAGGTAATCATAATCGCCGCCAAGCTGAGTCCGAGACCAGGTATGACCGGCATCCATACTGTGGAAGACCATGCCTGATTCACCGGCAGCCCATATATTATGAAAGTCCGTAGCGCTCAGCGCATAGAGGCTTTCCACACCGGAGCTGTTGGCATATTCCCAGGTCAAACCGCCGTCATGACTCTGCATAATATGACCCTTCCAGCCCATGGAAAAGCCGGTATCACCATGGAAGTCCATAGTATAGCCGGAAAAATTCCCGTCATCGAAGACTTCCGTCCAGTTCAGACCTCCGTCCACAGTGCGCTGGAACACGCCGTTGTCGCAGCTGAGAACGGCTGTGAGGTCATCCAGAACCTCCACATCGTACACAGTGCTGAACATGCTGCCCTCAGTAGCGGCCCATGTCTCACCTGCGTCACTGCTTTTCATGACCATGCCATAGGAACCGACAGCATAGATCACCCCGCTGCTGCTCACATCTGCATCCTTGAAGGCATAGCTTCCACCGCTGGCCTTTTCAGTCCAGGTCGTTCCTCCGTCGCTGCTTTTCAATATGAGAGATCCGGAGGAAGTCCCCCCCGCGATAACCAGCTCACCTCCCGGCAGTTCAAGCATCCGGTTGAGGGTGGCCGATGAAACACTCAGGGTAACCTGAGCCCAGCTGTTTCCCCCGTCGGAAGTCCTGTAGAGTTTGCTGGAGGAGCCCATAGCGAAACCGTTGTTCATATCTGTGAAATAGATGTCATTCGGAGTGTAGAAGCCCAGGGAAGGCGCCCGTTCTGTCCAGCTTGCACCGCCGTCTGTACTGGCCAGAAAGATTCCGCTGCCGGCTGCATAGGCAGTGGCGGCATTGGGGACCGACAGAGCAAAGAGATCCCTGTCCGTTCCGCTCTTCAGGACCTGCCAGCTCATGCCTGCGTCGCTGCTTTTCATGAGAAGACCGTCATAACCGGCTGCGTAAACCGTTGAGGCATCAGCCCACCTGACTTCATCGATGGATCGGCCGTCCGTATTGGGAAGGAGCCAGGTCCAGAGGCTTTCATCAGCGGGCGGCAGATCACCGTTGACAGTGATGAAGCCCTCTTTCAGGATTTCATCCCAGTTACCGTCCGCATCATAGACCTTCAGGCGGACCGTATAGCTGCCGGGATCGGTGTAGGTGTAGCTGGGGCTGGGATTGTCATCATCCACGGTGCCGTCATTATCGAAATCCCATTCATGAGTGACGATGTCCCCCGTGCTCATGGATGTAAAATTCACCATGAGAGGTGCAGTGCCTGACACGGGCTCGGCAGAAAAATCCGCCAGAAGTTCTGCCGGAGGACCTGAGGGCAGCGCATGCCGCAGTATCAGGCCGTCCTTTCCGACAGCGATCACCGCCTGGTCGCCTGCTGTCGCGATGCCCATGAGCTCTGTCGTCAGACTCGTGTCTGCAATCCAGTTCAGGCCTCCATCCACAGTTTTGTAGATGACCTTGTCCCCGAATTTGATATTCGATGCAAGAAAACCCAGATCCGGGTTCACAAAGGTGAGATCGATGAAACTGTTGTCTACCATGACCTGACCGCGGGTCCATGTCTGGCCGCCGTCCTGTGTCGTGAACATGAATCCTTCATCGGGACTCAGGTCATAATTGTAGCCTACGGCGATTCCGTTCTGCGCATCTCTGAATGTCAGGCTCTTAAGATAATCACCGCTGTTCAGGGTCTGAGCATCTGCCCAGGTCTGACCGCCGTCAGAGGAACTGTAGATCCTGGCATATCCCACCTGGAAAAGTGTATTCCCATCCAGGGGGCTTGTATCCTTGATGTTATCATATCCTTTGGGCAGGTCGACCCAGGTGAGTCCTCCGTCCGTTGTCATGGACCGATAGCCGCCGCCGCCGCTCACGATCCCGGTCTGGGCATCTTTGAACAGAAGTGAGAAATTCACCCGGGAATCAGAGGCAAGGGAGATATCCGTCCAGGTCTCACCGCCGTCTGCGGTCTTGTAGACCATACCCCAGTCACCGCAGATAAACCCTGTAAGCTCATCCAGAAACTGCACATCGTAGAGATAACGCCAGTTCTCGCTGTTCATCACCGAAGCCCAGGTCAGGCCGCCGTCTGTGGTCTTAAGCACAGTTTTATTCCAGCCCACGGCATATCCGACGCTTTCAGTGGGGAAATGCACTTTTTCCAGTGTATTGAAAGTGCCGCTGCTGACCGCTTTCCAGCCCCCGGAGGGTTCGATCACCGGATCCGTCACCCCGCCTCCGCTCTTCAGCAGATAGGATCCGTAGCCGTAGGCTGTGATCTTCACGTACAGCACTCCTCCGTTGACACTGACATATTCAAGACTGTCAGTGACTCCGTAGCCGCCCGTATACGTGGAACCGCTCAGATAACTGCCACCGTCCGAATCATACAGTTCTATATGGGAGTTCAGGCTCTGATCCGGTCTCACAGACAGTAAAAGCGAATCCCCTGCGCCCGTCAGGATCTTGTACCAGTCCTCACTATCTGTGCTGAGGTGATCCCGGTATCCGATCGTTCCCCTCTTTTCCTCCTTCGCCAGAAGGGGCTGCGCAGCAGCTGAACTGTTGTTCGGCTCGAGCTCATCATTTTCGAAATACCTTGCAGCTGTGAAATCAGTGTTCAGGAAATACGGGGTATAGCCGTAGGATGTTATTTTCAGGAAGTAGCTTCCGGCTTTCAGATTCTGTATCCTCAGGGTGTCGGTTTCCCCATAGCTGCCGCAGTCCGTACAGCCGCTGATGAAGGTCAGGGTATCGCTTCCATAAAGATCCAGATGTCCGTTTCCTGCTTGCTCGGATTCCAGAGCCAGGGTCAGCACCCCGTCGTAGGGCAGCGTGACAGCAAAGAGATCCCTGTCGTCAAAACTCCCCTGTCCGCTGAATCCAATGTGACCTGTGATTCCGCTGTTCAGATCAAGAAGCTGTGCCAGCCGCCAGAAATGATTCGGTTCCAGCTCATCAGGGCTTTCATAGGTCGCGGGAATATAGCTGTTCACCGCCGAATAACTGCCGTAGCCGTAACAGCTCAGTTTCACGAAATAGGTCCCCGCTCTCAGATTCCCGACAAAAAGCGTATCTTCTTCACCGTAGCTGCCGCACTGTGAACAGCCTGTGATATAGGTCAGACTGTCCGCATCATACAGCTCCACATGAGTATTGAGACTTGCGTCGGATTGAAGGGCGATCTCCAGGGACCCGTCGCTGGGCAGCTGAATCACATATCGGTCCTCCAAGTCTGTCTCCCCGTCTCCGAAATAGCCGAGATGACCTGTATTTAAACTGTTGGGTGTCATCATCAAAGCCTCAGCCCAGCTGTCATTGGGCTCTGCATCATTGCCCTCAGCCAGTGTCGCCGGCTGGAAAAGAAGACCCAGACTGTATGTCCCGGACCCGTAGGCACTCGTTCTCAGATAATAGCTTCCAGCCTTCAGGTTGCCGTGAACCAGGGTGTCCGGGCTGCCGTAGCTCCCGCAGACGTCACAGCCGCTCAGATATCGACTGCCGTCACTGTCATACAGCTCCGGATGAAGATTCAGATCCTGAGAAGAGCTGCTGAAGACACTGAGAGAACCGTCCTTCGGAAGCACGATGCTTATCCAGTCCTCACTGTCTCCGTCCAAACCCAGACTGCCGCTGAATGATTCCGTGAGCGCCAGAGGATCCGCCGTGTCGAAACTGTCGTTGGGTTCGCTTTCCGTCACCGCTCCGCCACCACTGCCGCCATCGTCCATGAGCAGCGTGATATTGGCAATATTCCCCGAGAAAATATCCGCCTCCGGTGGTGACAGAGGATCAGGGTTGATATCGTCAGAATAAAAACTCAGCCCGCGGACCCCGGATACACCTGTGCATAAAAATTCTGATTCGCTGCCGTGATAGTCGGAACGGTTCTCATCGACAGCCACCACAAGACTGTAACTGTTGTCATAACTGAAAGGCGTATCCAGTGAAATACTGTACCAGCCCGCACTGTTGGAGACGGAAAAAAGACCGGTGTAAACCTGTGTCATTTCACTGACAGGCACCCAGTCGCTGAGCCCGAGAAAGCCGTCCTTATCCGTCAGACCCATATAAACCGTCACAGAATCAGTAAAATTCTCAAATCCATTGTACTGATAACGGATTTCCGTGATACTGCCGGCCCTGCCGATCTCAGAGGGCAGGTAGATCACCTGTGAATAGGTATAGCCCCAGAAAGGCTCTATAGGTAGATGCGCCGATGTCACTGTCCCCGTCCCGATCTGTATCGTCTGAATCCCCTGCTGTCCGGGCTCTGAGAGAACGACAGCGTCCGCCTGCAGCAGCATCCGATCACCCGACAGAGTTCCCGATGACAGCTCCGCCATCTGCCGCTCTGTCCTCAGTGCCTCCTCAGCTTTCAGTTCCGCCTTCAGACCGTCGACTGCTGCACCCGCAAGCACAGCTGCAAACAGCAGATTTCCCAGAATCAAGGTTTTCCACGCTTTCTTCATGACCCGCTCCAAATTCTTATAGGTTGATATTTTAATTCTCAATTGTCCTTCTTCCCTTGACAGACATGCCCTGTGCATTCGAGGATCACTGCAGCTGCCTTCTAAAGCAGCCAGTGTTTGACTTCCTTTTTCTCATGCCGCCCCGGCAGCGCCTGCCCGCAGTGTTTACAGTACTTCGCATAGGGATTCTCAAACACCTGACCGCAGGCCCCGCAGCGCTCGAGCAGCTCCATGCCGCAGATGCTGCAGAATTTATCATCCTCCAGGGCATTGCAGAAATATTCACAGCCCGGACACAAACGGTAGCTCTTATCCTCTGACATGCGTTTTACCTCCATACGCTCTGCATAAACGCCAAAATCATGCCAGCTTCTGAGCAAATTCGAAATATTGTGAGTTTACTGCACAGGCTCAACGGCGGAGTATGCCGATGGGTAAAAAATTTTATATCTATATGTTAATATTAACTATACAAACAAAAGGGGAGCTTCGCCCCCCCTTTTTAAAACCATGTCTCCAAAGAAACAGATCAATAATAGGCTTCCACCGTCATACTGACATCATCACCCGGATCACCCCATTCGTTATTTGTGCCTGTGATATACTCCGAAGAACTGTCATATTCACCGTTCCCGTTCTCATCACAGAAGACAGACACCTGGAAGAATTCTCCTTCCGATGTGTCGTAAGCAAAGGATGCTGTGCTGCTTGTACCTGGTGTTACCTCAACATAATCAATTGCTTCCGGTGCAGATAAAATACTGATACCCAGGCTCAGCATCGCATACCAGTCTCCACTGACGCTGTAATAACTCTCATCTGTCCAGGTGATATCCGCATCGATATTCACGGTCTTCTCACAGCCTGTCAAAAGGAAGACAGCCATCACGAACAATACAGTCTTTTTCATTTCATCGTCCTTTCACTGTTATTTCACTGCCTCTCTCTGCGATTCGCGTGCCAAAATAATTGTGTAACTATTTCCTGTTTTTGATCCCTTAGACCCTGCAAAGGGCTGGATTTCCACTGAAACAGCAGCCGATGGATACAAACTGTTGCCCTGAAACACCTCACTGTCGCCCTCATGCGCAACAAGCACTTGTGACTTTGTCAGGCAACAGCTATATTCCGGTCATGTACATGAGAGACATCGGCAGACTCATCAATTCTGCAGGAAAAGGGCTGCTGACTCTTCTCCTGCTTCTGAGCGCCACGCGGACAGCAGAAGCGGAAACCCTGCTGCATGCCTATCAGTTTGCACAGCCTCTGGAAGAACAGCTTCTGATCTGGCAGGCCGGCTCTACCGGGGATATCTGGTACAGCGGACTGCACGGTCCCCTGTTTCACAGGACAGATGACAGCACGAGGGTCCTGCCCTGGACCGACGGTGGTCATAACCTGGTCTACTACCATATCCGGCCGGACCGGAACATTGTTCAGATGCGGGTGGACCGTGACTACCGAACAGAGATCAGTCTTTTCCATCCCATCGGGCGTCTGCTTTTCCGTGACACGGTCACCGTCCCTGTCAGACACGCCTTCGAATACCGCGGAGATCTGATCTTTTACGGAGACTGGGGCCGCATGTTCAGATATGCCCGCAATGGCCTCACTGCGATCGAGAATCCCTTTGAGAACCATATTTTCAGTCACACCTATGACGGCGGGGACTCGGTCTGGTTCAGCGGACGGGGAAGCGGGATCTTCGTCTGGGACGGAGAGACATTCAGTGAGATTCCTGCAAAGAGAAAAATCAGCACGGAGTTCAGTCAGCTGGCAGCTGGCCTGGACCATCGCCTCTACGTCATGACCCGTTCCGGTATTCTCTACAGCGGAGACAGCAGGGCCTTGGTACGCCGGGACAGCAGTTTCGCCGGATCCCTCCTGCAGATGACCGTCGTCCCCGGACGACCCGACCGGATCTACCTCTACGGAGATGCCGGCGGCCTGCAGATTCTGGAAAAGGGCAGACGCTTCAGTGTCAGCCTGCCGCTTCCGGAAAAGATTCTGTCCTGCGTCGCCCTCTCTCCTGACAGCTTACTGCTCTCCACCGCCGGAGGTCATCTCTTTCTGCTCAGACCCTCTGACTATCCGCCCTTTCACAATAAAGCCTCGGAATATGATCTCGAAGGGGGTCAGTATGACCGGCACAGCGGGGCTGCATTTTTTCATGCCGATGCCGATGCCTATTCCGACCTTTTCATCCACAACAGCGGCAAACGCCGATACAGCCGACTTCTGATCAATCAGCCTGAGGCCCCCTTCCTGGACCTCAGTGCCGGCAGCGGCCTGCAGGATCTGGCCGACGGCAGCATCCTGAGTTTCGGCGATCCTGACAATGACGGTTCCACCGATATCTACAGCATTTCTCCGCAAGGCGAGTCAAACCGTCTGCAGCTCCTGAAAAACGAAGGTCAGCATCACTTTGTCAGCCTCTGGGAAAAACATCTTCCTTCCACAGACGGCAGCTACCCCAGAGATCTGCTCTATCTGAACTTTGCCGGTCAAGCCACCCTGTTCGGCAGCATGTACTATTCCGGGAATATGGAAAGAGGAAGGATCATTGCATACCGAAGTTCATTCCGCGGACTGCGCCATCCTTTGAATCCACGCTTTGACACGCTTCCCGCCGGCTGGTACAGCCGCCTTCTTCCGCTGCTTCACGGTTCTCAGGGCCCTCTGTCCCTGTTCGCCGGAAACTACTGGGGACATGACCTCATCATCCGACCGGAGCGTGACGGACTGCATACCGATACGGCCGGTGACAGAGAAAATACCGTCAACGCCGCGTTCGTCGATCTGGATGCCGACGGCGACGGGGAACTGATCCTGAAAAAAAACTCTGGCCTCCTCATCATCCGGGATCTGGAGGATTCTCTGTCGGCTGACCCCCATCCTCTGGAAACGTCTTTCCACCATATTCTCGGTTCCCGCATTCCACTGAACGCTGTTTTTCTGCATTATGACAATGATCTCTATCCGGACTTTTTTGTGGTCACAGAGGATCGCAATTTCCTGCTCCTCAACCTGCAGGGACACGCCTGGCAGGACATCAGCATGGAAACCGAGACCGCCCAGCCCCCTCTCAATGCCTGCCTGACAGCAGATGTCAACCTTGACGGACAGCAGGATATTCTGGGTCTCAGAGACGGACCCGATGTCCTCTGGATCAACCAGAACACACATAAGCGTTTCATCCGTCTGACACTCCACAGCGCCTTCGGCGGCACCCGTGCCGCAGGAACCCGTGTTGAACTCTACCGGGCCGGGGCAGATCCGGACAGCTGCCATCCCCTTATCAGCTGTCTCGCCGGCGCCTCTGACCTGAGCCCGTCATTCATCAGTGAAAGCGATATTCATTTCGGCCTTCCCGATACCGGCCGCTTCGACATCCGCATCTCCTTTCCTGACGGCCGGATCCGACGTCTGTCCGCCGTTGAGACCGGCTCTTTTCTCTCTGTCTATGAACAGAACAGAGCGCAGCGCCTCCTGAACCGCGCCTGGTCCCGCAGTCTGCATCAGTTCGCCCGTCCCGAGAGTTATGCCTATTTTCTCATCCTGATCCTGTTCATGACCGCTCTTTTCAGCAGCATCCGACTCGCTGTGCGTCTTTTTTCCTGGAAGGAGCTGACTATCTATATTCACATTATCAGTGCAAATACTGTGTTCTGGGGCTCCCTCATTCTCTTTTACAGCAGCCCGCCCCTGATACGCTACACGATGCCCCTCCTGCTCAGCGGCGTCTCCTTCAGCCTCGCCTATTTCTTCACCTGGCAGCACAGCCGAACTCAGCAGCGGCAGGATCCCCGGGAACAGCGGCTTCAGCTTCTGCAGCAGCTCCTCGTCTTCAGCCACGGCGACTGGGGCATGAGTACCCTCAACGGACTGTCCATGATCTCACAGGCTCTCACCGACAGCCCTCAGTCCGATGAAAATGTTCTGCAGCTCTTCGGTCAGCGAAGAGACTCCTATCTGGAACTGCTTCAACCCCGGGTCAGACAGATTCTGCGTCTGGCCGAGACCATCCCCGGCAGTCAGGAGATCGGAAGGGAACTGCAGACCGCTCATCAGCGCATCCTGAATTTCCTCAGACTCAGGCCCCTCCCCCGCGAACAGGCAGCGGAACTGCATCGCGCACTCAACCGTTTCAAATCCGGGATCCGGGAACTCAAGCAGGCCGTATATATTCATTTTTCATCCGATCTGCTCCGCGTTCTGGAGTCCATCCTGCAGCAGGTCAGACAGGCGGATGACACAGGACGCAGCCCCGTCCGCGTCACCGTCCACAACCCCCTGCAGGGACACATCCCCGTCATGGTACCGGCAGAGGAGCTGGCCGACATCCTGGATAATCTGTTCCAGAATGCCCTGCGGGCCATGGCGGACAGCCAAAGCCCCCGGATCGACATCCACATCGCCAAGACCGGCTCCCGAATCAGCCTCCGCTTCTGTGACAACGGCCCCGGCATTCCCGCTGAATTTACAGACTCTGTTTTTGAGGCAGGCGTCTCCTACAGCGGCGGCAGCGGCAGCGGCCTGCACCGTGCAAGGCAGCTCCTTACTCTCTACGGAGGCCGCATCGAAATCGCCGAAACCCAGAATCAAGACGGCGCCTGTTTCCGCCTTGAACTGAAAGAAGGGATTCTATGAAAACACGTCTCCTCATCATCGACGACGACCGCGACTTTTCCGCCGATCTGGCCGCACTCATGACCCAGGATTATGACTGCCGCGTCGTCAACCAGTCCGCCGCCTGCGAGCAGGCTGTCCGGGACTTCGAACCGGACCTCATTCTCCTCGACCTCATGCTCGATGAAGACCGCAGCGGCCTGGACCTGCTTCCCCTCATCCGCCGCATCAATCCCCTGCTCCCCGTCATCATGATCACCGACTACGGATCCGTGGACACCGCCATCGAAGCCATGAAACGCGGTGCCTTCGACTATATCTCCAAAACCCCCTCGCTGTCCGAACTCCGTTTCCTCCTCCAGAAAGCCACCGACTCTGTCCACCGCGAAAAAGAACGCCGCCTCATCTCCGACGAAATCCACCGCCCCTATGCCCGCATGATCGGCAGCAGCGCCCCCATGCAGCAGCTCCGCGAACGCATCCGCCTCTCTGCCATGAACCTCAATACCGTTCTCATCACCGGCGAATCCGGCGTCGGGAAAGAACTCGTCGCCCGACAGCTGCACCTGGCCTCCGACCGCCGCGAACGCCCCTTCATCGCCGTCAACTGTGCCGCTATCCCCTCCGAACTCCTCGAATCCGAACTCTTCGGCCACGAAAAAGGCGCCTTCACCGGTGCCCAGAAACGCCGCGAAGGCAAATTCGAACTTGCCAGCGAAGGCATCCTCTTCCTCGATGAGATCTCCGAACTCTCCCCCGATGCCCAGGTCAAACTCCTCCGGGTCATCCAGGAAAAAGAATTCACCCGCGTCGGAGGAAACAGCCCCGTCCGCACCCGCGCCAAGATCATCGCCGCCACCAACCGCTCCCTCCCCGACCGTGTCGCCGCCGGCAGATTCCGCGAAGACCTCTACTACCGCCTCGACGTCATTCCCCTCTTCGTCCCGCCCCTCCGCCAGCGCCCCGAGGACATCCCCGAACTCGCCGACTTCTTCCTGCGAGAGGTCTGCAGCGAAATAAAAGTCCCCCTGAAACGCTTCCACCCCGACAGCCTTCAGCTCCTCAAAAGTTATGACTGGCCCGGCAATATCCGCCAACTGAAGAATTATATCACCCGAGCCGTCATCCTCTGCCCCGATCAAACCCTCACACCCCACTTCCTCGATGTCCCCTCTGCGCCCTCCGGGCCGCCCTCAACGGCGGACAGCTCAGGGATCACCCATTCCGAAAACTCAACCCTGCAAAGCTTATCTGAATCTCCTTCACATGGCGAACATAAAGCGCAAAACATAGCAAACACCAGTCTCAATGCTCAAGCCTCCGATCCGCAATATCCCCTGCTCTCAACCTGGGCCGACATGGACCGCCTGCGCAAAGAAGTCATGAACCGGGCAGGACGCGAGGTCGAACGACGCTATATCGAAGATCTCCTGCTGCGCTTCGAAGGCAATGTCTCCCGCGCCGCCGAACACGCCGGCATTCACCGTTCCAATTTTCATAAGATGATGAAACGCTGCGGACTCTGATCTTCCCTTCCCACTCTTCACGCCCTGCCCAATTTCCGCCTTCCGCCATTACATCCCGGAACCGCTCCACCCAGTTGCTTTTAACAGAATCACAAAATGCGCATTGAAATCAATACGTATTTGTCATAAACTTAATTTGTAAGAGGAAGTTTCCTGAATGATGTTGTGGAAATNCNGTCTGATCAGACTCCTGTACCCCTTATCAGTCCACAGTGATTTTTAATTGTAGGGACGATGATGAAATCTGCATTTTTCTTTCAGCGGAACCATGATCGGAGCAATACATTCCGATCCCTTTCTATTCTGCTCATAATGATCGCCGCTGCCGCGGCACTTGGCAGCACGAGACCCTGGCCGAACATAGCGCCGATTCCGGATAAGCCCGCCTCCGCCATGCTTGAACTCGCCCCCTGGGATTCAGCACATTTCTCAGCCAACCGCCTCTCCATCTGGTTTGACAATAACGGACACAGCTCCTCACACAGAATATTCGGCAGCCATGGCAGCTACTGGCCCGACAACTGGAATATCGGCATCAACTTTGGGCAGGGTCTCTGGATGGGTGGAAAGGATGAACAGGGGCGCATCCGCCTGGCCATCGCTGAATTCTTATCGGAATTTGCCCCCGGCAGGATCCTGCCGGACGGGACGCCTTCGGATCCACACGACCCAGCCAATCGTATCTACAGCATCGGGAAAAATTTCGGACCCGCAGACGAACTGGCCTGGCCCGTCACGGACGGAGCCCCCCTGGACGACTCGGGACAGCCCTGGCTGCCGGGAGAACAGACCCACTGGTGGGTCTGCAATGATGCCGACAGCATCTACCACTGGAAAGATGCCGGTCTCCATCCCATCGGTGTGGAAGTTCAGTTCACGGTCCTCGGTTTCGATTCCATTCCCGGCCTGGAGGATGCAGCCCTGGTCCGGGCCCTCATGATCAACAAGGGAAAACATGACCTGGACTCCTTTTATGTAGCCGTCTGGGACGATTTCGATCTCGGGGATGCCACAGATGACCTTGTAGCTGCCGACAGCGCCCGGCAGATGATGATCGGATATAATGACAGCCATTCCAACCCCGCCTATTTCAACGATTCCCGTTACGGCGATAATGTCCCGACCTGGGGTCTGATCTGGCTTCAGGGTCCTCTCCTGCCTTCACCGGGAGACACGGCCAGGCTGCAGGGCAGGCCTGTTCCCGATCGCCGGAATCTGCCCATGACCTTCGGTTCCACCATCATAAAGAATTACCTGAGGTGGCAGGATCCCTGGGGTGAAGACATGATGTATTACCGGCTCTCCGGTCTGGATAGCTATGGAGATCCAATGAGCAGTCCCTATACCGGAAAGATCACCCCCTTCGTTCCCTCAGGCGATCCCTTTTCAGACAGTCTCGATGTGGATCAGAACGGCTATGACCGCCGCTTTATCACCGGTTTCGGCCCCTTGCACTTTGCCGTCGGCGACACACAGGAGATCGTCTGGGCCATGGCTGTCGGTCCCGGAACCGGCACCCTGGAAGGCATCCGCAGCCTCCGGGCCATGCGGCCCCTCCTGCAGCAGCTGTACCGGGACAATTACAGCATCCGCAATTTTCCCCTGAAGCTCCGGCACATTCAGCCGGAACTCCTGGAAGCTGCTGACTATATTCCGGTCACTCTTCAGGTCAAGGACATCAATGCTTCCCCCTTTGCAGGACCGGCTGCCTCCCTGACAGGAGATCTGCTTTACAGTCTGGACAGCGTCGGCGCCCTGGACCGCTCTCTGCCCCTGCAGCCCGCCGGCCAGGACGACCGGGGCTGGTTCATCTATACGGCCCAGGTCCCCAACCCCGATAGGGAAACAGTTCTCCGCTACTGCTTCCGCTACGACAACGGTCAGGAAATAGTTCATTACCCGCTGGCAGGGCCGAATGTCCAGTTGCAGATTCCCGCTGGAAAGGATCTCAGTCCGCCCATCCTCAAGGCCGGCACAGGCTACTCCCGCATTGCTGAAAGCATTTACAGCACCGGATCCATGGTCCTGAATGGCAGCATCACCTACACAGACCGCACACTCCCCGATTCCGCGGTCTTTGAAAGGAAACTCAATGATGGTCCCTGGCTGCCCTCCTCAGATAAGTTGCAGTACACGATCAGCGGCCGCAGGACCTATGCCGACCTTCTCCTCCGCGGTTCTCTGAGCTGGACCCTGAAGAGCACTTGGCAGGACCTGGAAGCGGGAGACAGTATCCTCTATCGGCTCAAGCTCTTTGACGGCAGCTCATCCGCCAACATGTCCGCCCTTGAAGGTCCCCACTTCACCCGCGGACGCATCGGCGTCATCAGCGACTGGGACTACTGGAACCGCCCTCTTGATGACTGTGACTGGATCAGCCGGGGCTGGTATAAGATCCACCATAACTCGAGCTTCGGCCCTTCAGCCTCCGCAGACACGCTGCTTGGCTACCGGATGGGACTCGACAATACCCTCACCTATCGCTACCCCATCCCGGCAAAAGAATTCAAATACCTGACCCTGCAGCTCTATCATCTCACCGCCGTGGAGGAATATGACTGGATGCGGGTTGAGATCAGCCCCGACTCCGCCTACTGGCATACAGTCTGGATGCAGTCAGATGTTTTTAAGGACTATCACTGGACCAGCATCGATTTCACCGATCTGAACGAGAGCGGTGTCTACTGGCTGCGGCTCCGTTTCACTTCCAATTACGGCACAACACCGGACTCCACAAATTACGGCTGGCTCGTGAGCCGGGTGCAGCTCGTGGCGGATTCCCTGATCGTGGGCATCGACGCTGAAGCCCCCCTGCCCCGGGAGTTCTCCCTTCTGCCCAATTACCCCAATCCNTTCAATCCCCTCACCCATATTCCCTTCACTCTCCCCGAGACCGCCGATGTCACCCTCAGCATCTTTGATATCCGCGGCCGTCTCCTCTGGCAGCGCCACGCCGCCTCCCTGCCCGCCGGCACCCACGAATTTCTCTGGACCGGCATCGATGAGGAGGGCCGCTCCGCCCCCAGCGGGGTCTATTTTGTCCGTCTGCAGAATCACAGCCTCAATGCCGGCTCTGCCCAGCCCCGCTCTCTCAGCCGCAAGATCCTGCTCCTGAAATGACAGAATACACATATGGCCTTCACCCTTTTCAAACATTTCCAATCGGAGACATCATGAAACCTTCAAAACAGCCGAGATTTAAGAATTCCACTCTTCCAACAGGTCCCTTTTCTCTATTCATTCTGCTCTTATGCTTTGTCTTCTCAAACCCGGGGCATTCTGCTGCCCTGCCAGGCTCCCTTTCTTCAGAAAATGCGGTTTCAATCTATGATGATGCTCTATTTTCAGCAAACAGACTGCGTATACGCGTCACCAACAACGGACATATCGCCTCCCATCAGGTGACAGGCTCCTCAGGAGCCGGCTGGCCCGACAGCTGGGATATTTCCCTTGCCTTTTCCCAGGGTTTCTGCATCGCAGGTTTTGATGCACAAGGGCAGCTGCACGGGGCCTTTACAGAGTTCACCACGGAATTTATGCCGGGAAAGATCCTGCCGGATGGAAATCCTGAGGACCCGGCCCATGAAAAAAACCGCATCTACAGTATCGGCAGGGGTTTCGGCCCTGAAGATTATCTTGCCTGGCCGGTGGAGGACGGGGCACCTCTTGACAGCAGGTCTCAGCCCTGGCTGCCGGGGTCCCAGACCCACTGGTGGACCTGCAATGATGCTGCACCCCATACAAATCTGTTTTATCTGCCCCAGATCGGTGTCGAAGCCCAAGTCACGCTTTTCGGCTATGACAGCATTCCAGGACTCCAGGATGCTGCCTTTATCCGCGTTCTCTTTATTCACAAGGGCAGCGAAGACCTGGACTCCGTCTTCGTGGGCTGGTGGGATGATGTGGATCTCGGTTCCGCGAACAATGATCTCTGCGCCGTCGATTCCTCCCGGCAGATGATGCTAGTGTACAATGGATATGATCTGGATTCCAAATTCCTTGACAGGAGCCCGGCCTACGGACTCTACTGGCTGCAGGGACCCCTTGTTCCTTCACCGGGCGACAGCGGCAGGCTGGGGAACCGTATCATCCCCGACCACAGAAACCTGCCGATGACCAGCGGATTCCGCTATATCAGTTCCTCCCCCGCCTGGGGAGATCCAGAGACGGGCTATGAATTCTACGATCATCTGTCCGGTCACTGGAACGGAGCTCTGGTGACAGATCCGGTCACAGGCAGACCCACACGTTTCTTCCCCGGCGGGGATCCCCTCACCGGGGAGGGCAGCCTGGACAGCAGTCCCTCCGACCGGCGTATGGTCACCGGATCCGGACCCTTTCACTTTGCTGTAGGAGACACACAGGAGATCATCTGGGCTCTTGCCGCCGGTGAAGGCCGGAATGCCCTGGGCGGCATCCGCAGCCTGAGGGCCATGAGACCGCTGCTGCAGGATCTTCACAGCAATAATTTTCAGGTGGACAACATCCCTCTGAAGGTCCTTCACAGCCCACCTGAACATCAGGACAATCCTGAGATGCTCCGTTTTGAACTGAAAGTAAAAGATGTACTGAAATCACCCTTCGCCGGTCCCGCTTCAGGTGTCACAGGAGATCTGCTTTACAGCCTGGACAGCAGCACAGCCCTGACCCTCAGCGCAGAGCTCATCCCCGTCGGCAGGGACGCCTCCGGCTGGTATAGCTATGCTGCCGAGATTCCAAATCCGGATCAGGAAACAGAGATCCGCTACTGTTTCCGCTACGACAATGGCCAGGGGATGGTCCACTACCCACTGGCAGGCCCGGAGCTCTGCTACTCTGTCATCGCCGGCCCTGATGAAACGCCGCCCTTTCTGATACAGTTCGACCCGGACTATATTGTGTCTCTGCCCTACAGCTGGCTTGCGCAACGGGAAATATTCACCGACCCGCTGAGACCGGATATTGACCCGCCTTATCATTCCATCTTCCCCAGAGGCTCAGCAGATCTGCATTGGGAACTGATTGCCGTTGACCGCTATGCACCCGGGATCGTCGGCGTGGAGAGACAGCTGAATTCCGGGCCCTGGACGGCTGTGCAGGACACGGTTGAGGCCGTCTGGACCGACACCGTCTATTACGGCCTGCCCCATCTTAACTGGCGCTCCTTTTCCATCGATCTGCAGGCAGGCTGGGACGACCTGGAAATCGGTGACACTCTGCGCTGGCGCCTGATCCTGGAGGACAGGTCCGCAGCCAAAAACCGTGTAATCAGCGAGGAAAGGGAGCTGATTCGCACCCGTATCATGGTTCTCAGTGACTTTGAAACCAGCAGTTTCAGAAATACCCGGAACTGGGAAAGCAGAGGCTGGTATCAGATTATGGGGGGCATGCCCTTCGGCTTCGGCATGAGTGCTGACTCTGTGATCGGGGCCTACCGAACAGGTCTGGACAACACCCTCACTTATCGTTACTCCCTCCCCTCATCTGACTTGGAACACCTGACCCTGCAGATCCATCATTCTTACGGTCTGGAGGAATGGGACTGGATGATCCTGGAGGTCAGTCTGGATAAACGCAACTGGGTGCGGGTCTGGGCTCTGGCGGATACTACAAAGAAGGCCTGGCACTGGAAAAGCACCAACTTCGACGAACTCAATGAAAGCGGCGAATACTGGATCCGGCTTCGCTTCACCTCTAATCTTGTCAACAACCTGGCCACTCAGAATTACGGCTGGTACATCGCCCGTATTCAGCTGGTGGCCGATTCAGTCATCGTCGGCATCGATACTGAGTCACTTCTGCCCACCGAATTTTCCCTTCTGCCCAATTACCCCAATCCTTTCAATCCCCTCACCCATATTCCCTTCACTCTCCCCGAGACCGCCGATGTCACCCTCAATATCTTCGATATCCGCGGCCGTCTCCTCTGGCAGCGCAGCGCCGCCTCCCTGCCCGCCGGCACCCACGAATTTCTCTGGACCGGCATCGATGAAGAGGGCCGCTCCGCCCCCAGCGGGGTCTATCTCGTCAGACTTGAAAAACACAGCCCGGATGCCGTTTCTGCGCGGCCCCGCTCTCTCAGCCGCAAGATCCTTCTATTAAAATAATTTGTCTATGTTCTTTACCAGCGGTATCCTGCAGAAAGGTAATGCTGAAGGTGCAGATCACTGTTCTGCATATCCTGGGTCAGCATTGTTCTCAATCCCCCGCTCCAGCGGCCTGAACGAATGTGACTGTTCAGATACAGCGACTGTTCACGGTTGAGACCCTCACTCTGCCAGAGTCTCCAGCCGGGCTGAAGGTAGATATGTTTCCCCTGCCGGGAAAGGTTCAGATCATAGCGCCGGCTGACCGTCTCCGAAAAAACCTGATTTAGATTCACTGTGCTCACGTAGATTCCCTGACGCCAGCTGCCGGAAAGGGTGAGAACATCCGGCAGATCCTGTCCGCTGCTGAAGACCTGACTGCTGTGGGACACACGGAAATGCAGCCCTTCGACTGCCCTGAAACCCAGACTGTGGGTCATGCCGGTACGTGAGAAATCCTCAATAATGCGTTCGAATTCACTGAAGGTGATCAGGCTGTCGGTCCTTATGATCTGACTTCGGATATATGAACGCCAGTAGAATCCTTCTTTGTTACGAAAACCGGTACTGAAAGCAAGACGCTGCGGCAGCCAGGGGCCCAAGTCATCGCGAATCAGATTCCCTCTCAGGCTCCAGTCCAGTCCCTGAGGTACGGAGCGCTTCATACTGTAGATGATTTCCTGATGCGGCTCGAAGCGCACAGGATGTCCGTAAATGTCATAGCGGGTCACCGGCAGATACTCCTGCATCAGGGACAGCTGCCCTTTCCAGACTCTTCCGTCCCTGCGCAGATAGATCCCGCCTCCCGGCTTCGCTCCATCTGTATAGATCATCGTGTTGTAATCATTGATGCGCATCCCGGCCAGGATTCCGGCAGTCCATCGCGGTCCCAGATGATATCCAAGTTTCAATCCGTCCAATGCACCCAGACCGGCGATCTCTCCCGGTGACAGGCGTCCTGCACCCAGTTCCAGACGTCCCTTCAGCAGACCTGTATACAGCTCAAGCCGGTAGAGCAGAGGGACTGTGCCTTCTGCTGTCTCCTGCACGGTTCCTGAAAGATCAAGATTCAGCGGCAGAGGTCTGTACAGCCTGATCTGCAGCCCGATCCGGCTGCTCATATACAGATTGCCAGAGGCCGGAAGACCCAGATTCTGCTGCAGCTGCCCGTGGAAACGCTGCGGAGGCCGATATTCCATGGGGTCGATTTCGCTGCGCCGGGTAACGGAATCCACAGCGGCAGAAAAACGGCTGATCTCACTTGTCTCCTCATCAGAAAGGCTTTCGGGCAGCGGATCGGAGTTTTCCTCTCCGCTCTGTCTCTCCAGCGTCACTGTTGTCCGGTACCTCACCTGCGAACCGACTTCCAGAACCGCTGCACTATCCGGTGGAAGGACCACCGCGACGGAGGAACGTCCTGCCGCTGCAGTCACCTGCATTTTCAGATTCCCCTGAAACAGGGTGTCACCGACAGCAAGAGAATCTTCAGTTCCAGCTCCGACATAGACACCATCTGATGAGATAAAGATGATCCTTGCCGACTTTTCGGCAGCGGATGCCGTAACCGGGGGAAACATCAGAAGCAGTAGAAGCAGCAGAAACCCGGAAGAACGAGTCAGCATGAGATTTTCTTTTACTGTCATTCTTCCACCTATTCCACTTTCCGCATTTTATGGATCTTGTCGACTTTTGGCCGCTCTGGTTTCAGTATACGGTCACCTCCCTCATCGTCCTCGTCACCGGTCGGATGACAGCGAAGACATTCGGAAGAGGGAGGATTCGGACTGTAGCCGTTCACATCATCATGTTCAGAATTCATTTCACTGAGATTGTGTTCATGACAGCCGTCGGCACTCGTGCAGCTGAACTCGGGATAATTTCCTCCGATGTGACAGTCCCTGCAGTTATCCCACTCACCCCGGTGCTGACCGCTGTAGATGGGAAAGGCTGCATCGTGATCAAAAGTGGATGGTTTCCAGGCAGCCGTCGTATGGCAGGGAACACAGTCCAGCGGGAACTGACTCGCCTCATGGTCTGGATCGGCGGTCTGCTGATAATCACTCAGGTGGCAGAGCGCATCTCCGCAGCTTGTGGGCATATTGTCATAACGACCCTCCACATGACAGGCTTCGCAGGCAGTACTTATATGAGCGCCGGTCAGGGGGAATCCGGTCTGATCATGATCGAAGACCGCTCCGTTCCAGGTTTCGGTGGATGTGTGGCACTGAGCACAGAGTGAAGGGGGAAAGGCATTCTCGCTGTGGGGAGGGTTCATGGCACCGGACCACTCGGGTTCATGACAGCTGTAACAGTCAGTCCCTTCGCTATGCATGAAAATAGAAGGGGTCCAGCCCTCTGGACGGTGACAGTTCTCACAGTTGTCCAGGGTACCGCGACTGATGTGATCCCAGTTGATGTTGGCAGCGCTGATCAGTGCAGGATCATGGCATCCGCTGCAGTTCAGAGGCAGCTGAATGCTGTAATTCAGATTCTCATGACAGTCTGTGCATTCCAGAGAGGCATGCTGACCGCTCAGCGGAAAATCCGTCAGATCATGATTAAAGGACGCCGGCTGCCAGGCTTCTATGCTGTGGCAGACTTCACAGTTGACAGAGTATCCCCCGGCCTCGTGGTCAGGATTGAGCGTCCCTTCATAATCCTCGCTGTGACAGTCATAACAGACGGCATTCTCCAGAGTGTTTTTGGGTTCGTTTTTATGACAACTCTCACAGGCATCGATTCCCAGATCATGTCCTCCCGCCAGAGGAAAACCGGTGAGGCTATGGTCAAAAAAGGCCCCTTTCCATTGAATCGTGCTGTGACAGGCCCGGCAGTTCTGAGAATAGTTTTCCTGCCGATGATCCGGGCTGACTGTCCCGTTGTAATCATCGAGATGGCAGCTGACACATTCTGCATCCACTGCATAGACGGGCGGATCTCCATGACACAGGCTGCAGATCTCCAGCCTGTGGGCGTTTTCAAGGGGAAAGCCGACCCGCAGATGATCGAATACCTGGGTTTCCCAAGTGCTGAAACCATGGCATTCACTGCAGTCCAGGGGAAAGGCCTCTTCCCTGTGGTAAGGATTTGCCGGTGAGAGATAGTCCGCTTCATGACAGCTGTAGCAGGCTGTGGAAGTCCCTTTGAACTCGCTGCCGCTGTGACAGTCTCCGCAGGAGGCAGCCAGATGCCCCCCTTCCAGAGCATAAGAGGTGATCGCATGATTCCAGTGCACCGGCGCCCAGAGCGAAGTGCTGTGACAGCTTCGGCAGTCTCTGCCGAAACCGGCAGCACTATGGTCCACCGCCGCTGTCTCATAGTCCGCCTGATGACAGCTGTAACACTCACCCGGCATGGGGCCGTAACCGCTGCTGTGACACTCAATGCAGCGGATCTCCCGATGTGCGCCGTCCAGCCCGAAGCCCAGCGCCTGATGGTCAAATGCACTGCGCCAGTTCTCAGGCTCATGGCAGAGACTGCAGTCCTCCGGATACCGGTGAAGCAGATGATCCTCTGTGGCAGTATAATCCTGAAAATGACAGGCCCCGCAGGCGGAATTCACCGCATAAAAGCCATCCCCGTGACAGTCACTGCAGTCAGCCCCGGCATGACCGCCCCTGAGCGGAAACCCCGTCAGTCCATGGTCAAATCCGTCCGTGACCGTCTCCCAGCCGAAGGAACTGTGACATTCCCAGCAGGCATCTCCATTGCGGCCTCCGTGAATATCCTGGTGACAGGCCGAACATTCTGTCTCCGCCTCTGCAAAACGATGCACAGCCTCAAAGCTTCCTCCCTCATGGCATTCTGCACAGGCCGGCTTCTCGTGCATACCGCTGAGTGGAAATCGGGTCAGGTCATGGTCAAAGCTGCTCAATTCTATTCTTTTCCAGTTTCCCGTCACATGACAGTCCTGGCAGCTGAGCTGACTCCCGTCAAGCAGGGTCAGCTGTCCCTTCAGACCTCCTGCAGCCAGAAGCAGAACAGCCATCCCGATACCGAAATTCCTGAAATTCACCTTCATGTCAGCCCTTTGTTTCATATCCGCTCACTTTGTGACAGTCCTCGCAGCGTTCCGGGGTTCCCCGGTACTGAAGAACCGACCGGCCTGCGCCGGCAGTTGAGGACAGATGGCATTTCCCGCAGGGTACTTTCTGATGGGTGTCATCCAGCCTGTAATTGCTTTGTACATTATGGTCAAAATTCGTGATACGCCAGGTCGAAGCGCCATGACAGCGTTCGCAGAAGATCCTGTTCCCCGCCAGAGTGAACTGCCCTGCATGTTCATCCTCATGACAGTTCTCACAGAGTGTTCCCTTCACCGACAGGTCCGTTTCCCGCTGTCCGCTGTCCGGACCGGCCGATGTCATGCCTGCAGAGCCGGTGACGGTCTCCATCTTTGTATGGCACTGCACACAGCGCAGGCTTTGATGCTTTCCCTCCAGATCGTAACCGCTTCGACTGTGGTCGAAGTTCTCTGTTCGCCAGGACTCAGTGCCGTGACAGCTTTCGCAGCTTCCGAATCGTTCAAAACCCCGGGGATGCGGCGTAGCGTGGCAGTTGAGACATTTCTTTTCCTGCAGCCTGAACACCCAGCTGCCAGCGGTTTTATGGCAGGCCGTACAGGGTGTCGCCCGGTGGGCGCCGGTGAGCGGATAGACACTCCGGCTGTGTTCCCTCAGACCGTAAAGTGCCGGAATCCAGCGCTGTTCCCCGTGACAGGACTGACAGCGGTTGAGCCAGGGTTCGGCCCGGAACTCGCCGCGGTGTATGTCCTCGTGGCAGTCATAACAGTTTTCATGCCGGGGCCGATATTCCGCCTCTCCCGCTTTGTGACAGAGTTTGCATTCCACAGCAGCATGTGCCCCTTTGAGAATATAGCCCGTCTGATCATGGCTAAAACGCTCCCGCCTTGTCTGCTTCCAGTTTGACTCATTGTGGCAGTCCTCGCAGATCGTCCCCAGCTTGCCCCTGTGTACATCCTCATGACAGCTCACACAGCGGATGGAGGGAAAGGGTTTGAAAAGCACCGCCCCCTCCAAAGCTCCGTCCATCTGGACTTTGTGACATTTTTCACAGCCGACCGACTCGTGTTTCCCGCGGAGTTTGAATCGACTCCTGCTGTGATCGTAGCTTCTTCCTGAACTCTTCCAGCTGCCGGTGTCATGGCAGCTTTCACAGGATGCCTTGAACTGCCTCCGGTGAATGTCCTCATGACAGCTGATACAGGCCGTCCCCAGCCCCAGCCAGGTCTTGGCAAAAAATGCTTCTCTGTCGATGACCTGCGTATTTAAGAAGGTCTCAACTCCCTCTGACAGCTGTATCTTTGCCTCTCTGTGACAGTCCCGGCAGGCAGTGTCCACATGTTTCCCCGTGAGGTCATAGCCTGTGCGCCGATGGTCAAAAACCCCCTTCTCCTGCGACCAGCGCTGAACATTCAGATACTCGGGTCCCAGGTGGTCCGGATGGCAATGTACGCATTCTGTATGCTCCTGTCGGCCGTGAAATCCTTGACTGCTGTCAATCAAGCTCCTGATCGGGCTGTGGCAGTCCAGACACAGTCTGCTCATTCCAGCCGGGTCATCAAAATCATGACAGCTTCCGCAGCGCGTGGCACCGCTGAGCTGGGCATGCACCGACACCAGAGCCCCGGGTGAAAACTGTGCCTGTGACACGGATGCCCACAGACAGACAATAATGAGTAAGCGGATGCTTTTCATCCCTGCTTCGCCTCTGCATCTCCGTCTGCCTTCAGGTTCCCGCCGAACTGCAGTCCCATGTCCTTCATCAGCTGCCAGGGGGGTTCCCCACCGGCAAAAACATAGACAAGATCATTCTCCAGCCGTATCTCCTCATCCCCCGTCTTCATCCTCACCGCATCGTCCTCAATGCGCAGAAGCTCACTGCTGAAGATCGGTATGATCTTCCCAGACTGTATGGCCCGATCCATCATTCTCTCATTCCTGGCCTTGATCCTGAAAAACCTCTCCCTCCGATAAGATACCGTCACCTCATTCCCCTCCTGATTCGCCAGCCCCATGGCCGCCTCAACAGCAGAATCGCCGCCGCCCACCACCAGGCAACGCTTCCCCCGGATCTGTGACGCATCCTCCAGGCTGTAGGACACCTTCGACAGGCGTTCACCCTCAACTCCCAGTTTTCGGGGGCTCCCCCGCCGACCGATGGCCAGAATGACTGAAGTGGATGTGTAGGTGCCGGTCTCCGTCCGGGTCTGAAACCCCTCCCCGCCCCTGCGCTCCAGTGCCCGGACCTTTGCCTCCGTTTGAAGTTCCAGCTGATGGTCTTCAATGGCGCGGCCCCAGATCTCCATCAGCTCTTCCTTGTAATATTCACCCTTCTCCAATGTCCCCACTAAAGGCAGCCGCACCGGCTGCACCAGCGTCAGTTTCTGCCGGGGATAATGCCGGATCGTTCCGCCGGCCTGTTCCTGATCCAGCCAGATATACGCAAGACCCTTCTCTTTCAGGCGCAAAACCGCAGTCAGCCCCGCAGGTCCGGACCCGATGACCAGAACCCTCTCTCCCTCCCGATTCTTCTCTGAGATCGCGTCCACAGCCCGAGTTCCGTGGAGAATCGCATTTTTGATCAGACTGATACCCGTGATCTCCCCCGCCAGATAGAGACCCTCCACATTACTCTCCTGTGTCGCCTCACTGAACACCGGTATATCTTCCCTCCTGCTGATATCTCCAAGCCCCACCGTAATAGCTCCCACAGGGCAATTCTCCTCACAGAGCGCGTGACCCACACATTTGGCACCGTTGATCAGCGTCGCCTTCCCCGCCACCACACCCAGCACCCCGCCCTCCGGACACACTGCCGAACAGGTCCCGCAGCCGATACAGACCAGAGGATCGATGATCGGATGCTGCGTCAGCGCCCTGTCAGCCCCGATCCGCTTCGCGTCCGCCATCTGTTCCCTGAGTCCCCGCTGCATCCGCCGATAACTCCGAAGATAACGACTGACAAAAAACAGCAGTATCATGGCACCCAGCACCAGAGTGTTCAGCCATTCATTGTCCAGAAAACTCAATTCCTCTCCTTATCCCCGCCCGGTTTCCGTAACTACAGGACCCAGCGGTATCCCATGTACAGCGTCACCGCGATATGTATCAGCAGCACCAGAACCATCGTGTAGCTGAAAGGCTTGTGAAACACATGCCAGTAATGCAGCAGCCGTTCAGCCCTGCTGTAAAAACTTAAGCGGTATTTCATCAGAAGGATCTGTCTCAAACGCCTCCTGAACTGACGCCGCATCCCGACAGACAGATCTTCCCCGCCATTGAAGCCCCGCAGAGAACGCCGGATGCGAAAAGGCAGACTCAACTGCAGGGCAGTCAGGGAAAGGATACCCATAAATCCGCTGCGCTGCAGTTTGCGGTCCAGATCACTGTCCAGTATTTTATCGTACAGCCGTCGGAAAGCCTCTCCCCCGCTTGACAGTTCCTCCTCAAAAGCCTGCTGAGCATGCCGCAGGCTCAGTCCTTCGCCGTCCCGCCGCCTCGGAACCTGAATATAGATAAATCGGCCGATAAAACCGGAAAGGGCCACAAGGATCATTGACCAGTAGCTGAGCGCTACCAGGCCATTGAATTTATAGCCTGCATGCAGCGTCGCCAGAACCGGGGCCAGAATGCCCATAAGAATGTGTATCTTCAGCCAGCGCCCCAGTTCTCCCCGTCGACGCATTTTGGAATGGTACTTCCGCAGAGGATACAGAAACAACCCGCCCACAAGACCTGCCGCCAGGATCCCCAGTGCGTGACCATAGGTCCCGGAAGGCTTCCAGAGCCTGTGCAGATCCCGCTCGAAAACCCGGATACCTCTGTCCAGGCCGAAATATTCCATGCTCTCAATAATGACCACAGCCGTAAAAACAGCCGCCAGGCCCATAAGCAGTGCGAAAAATATATTGAATGTTCTTCGGTTCAAAATGTGATCCGGTTATAGATAACCGATTAAATTTATTTATTACTATAGCTAAGAACTAACAGTTTTTCCTGTCAGTCAAAATTGTATTCAGAACAGCGATGTGCTTTAGGCAAAATGGATATGGAACATATCAGTGGAGGCGCCCGGAATCGAACCGGGGTCCGAAATAGAGACCTCCCAGGCATCTCCGTGCGCAGTCTGATCCGAAGTTCTCATCCCTGCAGCCGGAGCAGACAAAATCTGCAGGGACCAGCCCGTGAGTTTAATTCTCCGGCACCGGACTTACCGGAGAACGAGTTCCCGTGAATGGCGTCCAGTACCGGCCCGGGAACGAGCCGGAGTGGACGGCTGCTTAGTTTATGTTAAGCAGCGTATGCGTAATCGTAATCAGCATTTATTGTTTTTACAGGTGTTTAACGAGAATCCTGAGATCTCGGCACGCTTCCTAGGTCATCTGACTATCCCGTCGAAACCTTTACGCCCCCGGTTTTTCAAACAGCAAAGTAAGTTGCGGATTTTTATAAACTTTTTCAAGAAGAATCCGTAGATTTCTTTCATGCACTGCGAAACTCTCTCCATTTCTGAATTGAAACGCTATCGCAGCCTTCAGAATAAAAAGGGCAGAGACAGAGAAGGTCT
>JGI11705J14877_10000420_pt1 | contig 26867 bp, 25 predicted proteins | sample Etolaghawater15m_FD_14877 | JGI IMG/M metagenome (IMG submission 14877)
AATATATATATCTCTACGTTTATAGCCGAGCGTTGTCAGAACGTGATTTAAACGATTTATATTTATCACCCTACCAATTCCTGATCCCCGCCTGACATGCGCCCAGTAGCCTACATAAACAGAGAAGCGGGTAAATAATGAGGCAATAATGAGATTAAGTAGATTATTCATCGGCCGCGTCATACAGACCACTACGGGTCCAATAGACGTAACGGCCCCTATTCTCGCTTATGCCTCAGCTATTCAAACAGGAATTAGTTCGGGCGCAGGTGAGGTTTATACTAACGAAGCAGGTGGAACGTTGTACTGGTATGTAAGTACTAGTGCAACTCCACCTACAATTGAAAATCATAAGGCTGGAACTAACGCCGTAACATTTGGAAATCAAGTAATATGAGTTTAGCAAATTGGGTAAGAATGACAGTACTATCAGCGCCTGGCCCAGGGATAATTACCCTTGGGTCGGCGGTGTCTGGACATATAAGCTTTACAGATGCCTTTGGTGGGACTGCTACCCAAGAGGTATTCTATACCGTCATTGATGGTGAAAACAAAGAAAACGGCGTAGGGACTTTCACAACCTCTGGAACAACCCTAGCTAGAGATACTATATTAGAGACCTTGAATGCGGGGGTGTACGATGATACCGCCCCTGCAGCCTTAGACCTATCTGCGAATGCCCAAATATTAATTAGTCCTAGTACATATAACTCTACTAAGTATCAAAGAGTATATAAAGACCTTGAGGGTGTATATACTCCAGCAACGGGCGCTGCCGCGCCTGCAGTGTCGACTTTTAAAACAGTAAACGCAATAAATATTTCAGCTCGAAATTATGGTGTTGGTGACGCCTCTGATTGGGAGTTTCACATGCCACATGACTGGGCGAAGGGTACAGACCTATTTATTCATGTCCATTGGGGACATAATGGTACCGGTATCTCTGGCACAATGACTTGGGATTTCGCAGCTACCTTTGCACCTCGATCAGTAGCCTCCGGAGGTGGAGATACTTTTGCTGATGATGCCTTTGGAAGTATTTCCACCGGAAGTTTGAGCATTGGCTCCTTCCCCATACATTCCCATGTAGTAGAAGAGGTTGCATTTAGCAATTCTGGCGGTACGGGTAATTTACTCAATACTAGTAATTTAATTGTAGATGGAAAAATATTACTAAGACTGCAAGCTTCAGCTATACCTTCGATTACGGGCGGTATAAATCAACCCTTTCTATTTGGGGTGGATTTACACTATTTAGCAGACTTAACAGGGACTCCTTCGAAAGATCCTGATTTTTATGCGTGGTAACTATGTCATTTGGAGATGAGCCGTTCGCGGCAGATACAAGCTTTAGCAGTACTCCTGCAGAACGCACTAAACTATCTGTTACCGTGCCGAGCGGCTTATCTGCTGGACAAACATACTATATACACTATTTACAGACTGATGCAGCTGGAAATGATTCTGCACAGGTAACTAGTGGAAGCTTCACAACCGCTTCTTTAGTAACTACTGATGTAGCTACGTTAGTCCAGTGGGAAGCAATTATCAATGCGCAGCGGATCCTAAGGCCAGAATGGCCTAATGATCTCATAGCGCAGAAAAATACTATCATAGAGGCTACTCTAGCTGTACAAGCTAATAGAACAACCCTAATAGAAATAATAGCTGATATTATTGCTGATGAAAACTTATTAGTAGAGTGGACTGAAACTGCCGAGGTACTACTCGATGTAGACCGCACACTAAGAATTGAATGGTTACAGGACCTAGCTTCAGATAATACCTTATTCCCAGAATGGTCTGCGTTTATTGATAGCAATCAAACAATTTTGGGAGAGTGGTCTCACCTATTGCAACGCACACAAGTAATACAGGCGGAGTGGACTTCACTCCTAGATTCCGACATTACTGTTACAACTGAGTGGGCTAGAACTATTCTGGCAACTGAAGCGTTGCTTCTTGAGTGGCAGGAAACCCTACAAAGCAATAAAGATACCTTAGTGGAGTGGGCTAACTTAGTCGACTCGAACCATACCTTATTAGCAGCTGCTGATGAGGATATGCTAGCTAATTCGGCTATATTAACTGAGTTATCTCAAGGAACCACTAGTTTACAAAATATACTTGTAGAGTGGTCAGGAATTATAGCGACACTCTTAGATATTGATAGAACAGTACTAGTTGAGTGGGCGCAGACTGTTAATAAGGATACCATCAGTATTACTGAGTGGTTAGCCCTTATCGACTCAGATTTAAGTTTCCCAGTATCTGCGGCACTAGAAGTAGTTGTAGATAAAACCATGCTTACAGCTAATGCGGAAGACTTAAGAAAATCCTTCACTTCTATAATGGAGTGGAAGAACGATGTAAGTGTGGAGAATACCCTCCCAATCTCATATCGTGGCTACATCAATGCAGATATTACTGCTGCAATTGAGTATGCGGCCGATGTAAATCAATTAATTGATAGCCCTATAGCTTGGTTAAGCTCTTTAGGTATCGATACAAGCTTATTAATAGACTGGGATGGACAGGAAATTACGTTTATCTCAGGCAACAACAGAAAATGGACATTATCAAAGAAGGATAACACTTGGACAATTTCGAAAGGCGACACAGCGTGGACCCTTAATTAAATATAGAGAGGAAAATAAATGCCAGTAGTAGATACTGATATTGTTGTATATGGCTCAGCCAATATGCGAGAAACTGACTCTGGGACCCAAGGCGGAGCCCGAGACCCAGCAACCTTAGTTGTTTTCGCCGAACTAATCGGAGGTAATACTACTATTACAGTAGTCTCTAATAACGCCGGCGATGCCCAAAATTTAACTGTGACAGGCCGCATTGCAGATGGCAGTATTGTTGATGATATAATTACCCTAACTGGTAATACTCCTGCCGTAGGCGCTGTAACATTTGAACGAGTGTTAAAAATGGTACTAAGCGCGACAGCTGCAGGAACCGTTACAGTGACCGAGACCACAGGTAGCGAGACTATTGTGGCAATGCCGACCGGTATTACTACTGTGCGTAGGCCGTTTTACAATGTAAGTGCAGATGTATCTGGAGGTGCTCAGAGAATTTATTACGAAAAAATATTCTTTGAAAATGAGAATGCGACCTCAGCACTAACTAACGCCACTATCTCAGAGCAAGGCGGAAGTGTTGCAGCCAACATCGACTTCGCACTTGAGGCTACCTTAGACGGATCGGACACTACTACCAATAGAATCACCAATCCTCCAGCCGGTTATACCTTTGATAGTGCTACTAAAAACGTGACTAATTCTCAGAATCACACCCCGCAGACTGCTCAAGGTGTTTGGCTACGACTAACCTTAGCTGATGGTACAGCCGCAACGAATGGCAACTACCAGCTTAGAGAAGCAGGACAGACAGTATAATGAGTGAAGTATTTGAGGAATTAGAGAAAACACCGGAGGAAAGTTTATTGTTTGATATGAATTTTAGTAATAGATTAGTGTCTGGCGAAACTATATCTGCGGTCACTAATTCTTCATTTACTAATAATGGCTTAGTATCCGGATCTACCAATATTACTCTAGGTGACGCAGCCTATACAGGTGGAATCGTTCAAATACGTATTTCTGGGGGTCAGTTATATGAGCAATACACAGTTATGCTCTCTATAACTACCTCACTTGGGAATACCCGAGTGGGCAAGGGATTACTGAGGATAGTGTAATGACCGATTTAAAACGACTGGAAGTCAAGTATATCCGAGATGGAGCTAAATCTGCATATGAGAAAGACACAGAGTGTTTTATTTGTGGTACAGATCAAGAATTGCAGCTACACCACTTTAGCTCCCTCTCTTTACTTTGGGAGAATTGGAAGCGTAAGAACAAAATAACTATCAGCTCTGTTGATGAAATCATGGAAATTCGTGAAGTTTTCATTGAAGAACATAGAACGGAGATATATGATGAAGTAGTAACACTATGTAAACATCACCATATGGATAGATTACACAAAATATACGGTAAATCACCTTTACTTTATACTGCCAAAAAGCAGAAAAAGTGGTGTGAGATACGACGCGAAAAGGAGTATAAAAAGTAATGGCCTGGTTTAAGTGGGGCAAAAGTGATGAGGAGGAACTGCGTGATTTAGAGAAGCGAATTAATGCTCTTGATTACGACATGTTGAAATCGAATCCGGCCCAAGAAGAAATAGCCAACGATCAGTTATCATCTACACAATATACTTCTAGACACACTAGAAGTCATGTGTCTGCGTACAAAAATCTAGAGGTAGTTAATCGTGGTGTTAATATGACAGTTGACGCCGTAGCAGACTTTAAAGTTGATATCAAGGAAAGAATTCCTGGACTAACTCCAGTTTCTACCCATATGCGACGTGAAAAACTAGAGGTTTTGCTAAATCATAAAGCGAATCCTTATATGTCCTCACACGAGTTGATGAGACAAGTTTCTTTAGACTTAATTTTAGAAGGTAATGCTTTTCTTTATTGGGACAAGGTAGGGCTATATATTCTACCCGCTATCAATGTGGAGATTATCCCTGATCCGAAGAAGTTTATTAAAGAATACAGGTATAATAACGAGAAGTTTTTACCAGAAGAAATTATACATATTCGAGATAATGCGTCAGACTCAGTTTTCAGAGGGGCTTCTAGATTACTATCTGCTGTATCCAGTATTACAATACTAAATACAATGAATACATATCAAAATAACTTCTTCAAGAATAATACTATTCTTGGGGTTGTACTAAAAACCCCAGATATGTTATCTCCAAAAATTAAACAACGAAAGATTTTAGAGTGGATGCGTGATTACAACGCGACTTCCGGAGGCAGACGACCAGTTATTTTAGATGGTGGCTACGAGCTAGAAGACCTCGCTAAATATTCGTTTAAGGAACTAGATTTTGCCGAATCTATCAGAACCCAGGAAGTCAAAATCGCAAAAGCGTTAGGAATTCCTCCAGTTTTGTTAGAGTCAGGAAATAATGCTAATATAGCCCCAAACCTAAAGTTATTTTACACTAATACAGTAATGCCTTTACTTGAGAAGATAATTACAGCGTTTGAGATTTATTTTGGCTTTGATTTAAGCCCGGTTACTGCTAATATACTTGCTCTAAGACCAGAGCTAAGGGACCAGGCCAACTACTATTCAACATTGGTAAATGCGGGAATTATGACCCGAAACGAAGCGAGAGAAAAGCTACGTTTAGAAAAATCTGATGATGAAGTCGCGGACAGACTAGTCTTGCCAGCAAATATTGCCGGTAGTGCGTCTGACTCAACTGTAGGGGGTCGCCCTGCAGATAATGACAACGAGGATTAAATATGAAAAAATTATTTGATTTACCCGTTGATTTTAAAATAAAGGTTCATCACGACGAGGATGGAGAAGAAAAAGTTACCATTGAAGGCTTTGCCAATACTACAACAGTAGATAGAGTGGGAGACATTATTCTCGAAGAAGCATGGACTAAGGGCGGACTAGAAAATTACTTAAAGAACCCTATTATTTTAGCATACCACAATCATGACAGACCAATAGGTAAAATGACGGATTATGCTGTAAATAATAGAGGGCTAAAAATAGTCGCCGATATTTATAAATCAGCAGGGGAAATCTTCTCCCTAATCAAATCAGGTGTCTTAACAACTTTCTCGGTTGGTTTTAGAACTAAAGATGCCGATTATGATATTGAAACGGATTTGTTTGTAATCAAGGATTTAGAACTGTTCGAAATTTCTGTGGTTAGCGTTCCTGCTAATGCAGATTCTACTTTTTCTGTTAGAAAGTCTTTTAAAGATGAAGATGAATATAACTCATTTAAGTCTGAGTTCAGTAAAGACACAAATACAGTAATAGCTGGGGGTGTGTCTAAGCACGACTCAGAAAATATAGAGGAAATAAAAATGCCAGATATTGATAAGGCACAACTTGAAGCAGATCTTCGTAAGAAGATCGAAGATGAAATCGCTCAGAAAGCAGCTGCGGAAGCCGCTCTGAAGCAAGCCGTAGCAGATGAAGTGAAATCAGCTACTAAGTCCACTGTCGAAGTGGTACAAGAACGTGTAGAAGGTCTTAAAACTGAAATCGAAAAGCGCCTAGAAGATGATTCTAAGAGTTTTTCAGAAGCTGTTGAATCTCTAAAGAATGAGATTAAAGAGTACGCCGAGCAGCTAAACGCTATTAATAATAGCAAAATGTCTTTTACTAATAAGGGAACTATCACTCCATTTACCCCACAGGAAATGGATGCGGCAGTACTTATTTCTAAGATGTCTAACAAGCCGATTACTGAAACTAAGTATTTCCGTAACCTGGTAGAGAAATCAGATCAAGCTCACCAAACCGGTATGACTGCCGCAACTGGTGATGCAGCGGATTGGGAATCAACCTTCTCACTTCGTCTTTGGGATGATATTCGTGAGCGTCTAGTTATTGAAAACCTATTCAATAGTTTCGCAATGCCTTCTGTTACTATGAATATGCCACTGAATCCTGAAGCCGGCTACGGTACTTGGGTAACTACTGCCCAGTTTGGTGATGCTACTGGCCTATCTTCAGGTACTGCGCAAACTCATGGCCTGACCGACACCACTATCAGCGCGTATAAGCTAGCTACTAAAGAGCTACTTACCTACGAAGAAGAAGATGATGCGATGATCGCAATGGTTCCTCTAATCCGTGATGCCGCTGTTCGCCGTATGGCTAAATCTTCTGATAAAGCTCTACTTAATGGTGATAAGGACGTGGCTATTAATGCGACTGAAGGTGCTTACCCATTCAACGGTCTAGCAACTATTGCTAAGGATGATACGCGTACTATACAGTTAGAGGGTACTCTTGCATCAACTACAGCGGCGGATCTCGCTGATTTTCGTGCTATGCGTCGTGCAATGGGTGTCCATGGGCATAACCCAGCAGATCTAGTTTTTGTTGTTAACCACGACACCTACTACGATCTACTTGAAGATACTAGTTTCCAGACAATGGACAAAGTTGGTGAGCGCGCTACTATTATCACTGGTCAAGTTGGAGCAATTGGTGGAACTCCAGTTATTGTTTCTGGTGAGTTTCCTGCCAAAGCCGCTAACTCTGTTGCAGCGATCGCTGTACATATGGGCAACTACCTGCTAGGTAACTATAAGGGGCTTACTGTTGAGCGTGAGCGTTCAGTAGAGAAGCAACAAAACCTTCTGGTTGTTACTCGTAGATTTGGTATGATTGAGCTGTTCCCAGCAAATCCAACTGTTGTTGCTTTAATCAACCCAGCTTCCTAATTAGGTAGTTGGAGTTACTTGGGGCTTTTAGCCCCAAGTAAACTTATAATAGGAATACTATATGACAAATTTAGTTACTATCGGGGATTATAAAAGATATAAAGGAATTCGCAGTGAAGATAATGATCCTACTATAAGTTTACTTATAGCTGCCGTGAGCGATTTTGTGGCCAACTATACAGGACGTAATTTTCTTAAGTATGCAAACACAGATAAAATTGAATATTTTAACGCGTTAGCTAACCATTATTATATGCCGGAGGAGTTTCCACTACTATCCGTTTCAGAAGTAGCGGTATCAACGGATGGAGGAGTAACTTTTACTACTCTAGTGGAAAATACGGATTATTTTGTAGATACTGATAATGACATGATTATCAGTAATACAGGATATCCAAACTTTGTATACGCCACAAATATTGGCTTCCATAGTGGAAAGATAACTTATCGCGCGGGATATAATACTATACCCAACGATCTAAAAATTGCAGTTTTGGACTTAGTACACTACTATATAAAAGAAGAATATACACCTAGTAAATCTCTTCAAAGTGCAAATGTGCAAAATGCGGTTGTCCTTATTGAAGGTTCTAAGCTACCGCCTCACGTTCGTAGAGTATTAGATAACTATAGAGTTTAGTAATGAAAAAGGAAGTGGAAGGGTTACTTAATAGATTGGAATTAGACTTCCAAGGCTTCGCTAAAGAACTTAGGAACTTAAAATATGTAGTTGATTTGGCCCCTGTCGGGCCAAGACAGAAACAAAAGCTTTTTCAGGAATTTCCCAGAGCTTATTATAAGTCTAATGACTTTCTTGTGTTGTCTAGCCCACAGCAACTACATCGGGCTGAGCAAATCATTGCAAGAAGCAGACAGCAATCTGCAGCTTCTATAGCTCGGAAAGAAGAGTTCGCTTTAGAATTATCTAAGGTGGCTCAGGCTAGATTATCTAATACTATTATACAAAAAACCAAACAATATAAGAAGTACACTTCTCCCGAGGTACGCGCGGATATTAGTGATAGTATTAGAGCGCGCCTAAATAAATTTAAGTTGGTTTACTTAACCGATACCACAGACCCGCAGCATCTAAAGGACCAGCTCTTAACCTCAACAATCAAGGGAATAAGTGACGAAATTAAAAAGACACAAGATTTATTTGGATCGGTTAAAGCACGTGCTGATGATATAGTTTATACTGCAAAAACTGGAAAGATTAGAAATACTACTAGACGTAAAAGGGTTACAGCAAAAAGTAAAAAGAAAGTAAAAACTGAAAAGCAGTATTACGCGCCCGTAGATGAGCCTCGTAAGCTAGCTGCAGCAGTCGATTTTCGTACTATGCTAAATGGCTTACTGCATGATACTATTAAAGATAAGTTTATGGAATCGTCCGGCGCAGCCCCAGATTACAACTATTTACGTTATCAAACTGGTAGATTTGCTAGAAGTGCTAAAGTTTTAGATGTATCGGATAGGCAGGCTGGGTTAACCATTTCGTATAGCTATATGGAATACCCTTACGCCGTGTTTAAAAAATATCCACATGGCCCCGGCAGGAATCCAGAAGGAATCATTTCTGGAGCGATTAGGGAAATCATGCAGAATTATGTTACAAACTTAATAATTAGGAAGGCATAAAGAATGAGTACTAGAACTAGCATAAAAGATGCTTTAGTCGAAAAGTTAAAAGAAATTAACGGCACTGGCAACTATACTGCCAACCTGTATGGTAATGTTAAAGGGAAGCTAGTGTACTGGAATGAAGTACCAGATTTCCCTTTCGTATGTGTTACAGCAGGTAATGAAGTCCGTGAGTACCTTCCAGCGGGGTTTAAATGGGGATTTTTAGAAATACCGATTTGGATTTATGTTAGGGGGGAGAATTCAGACACTCAATTAGAGGATATTATGTCTGATATAGAACGGTTAGTAGATGCTAATAATAACTTGATTTACGACGGGGTACGAAGTACCGAAGAAATCCAACTTTTAAGCCTAACCACAGATGAAGGACTAATGGATCCTCTACGGATTGGAGAAATTTTATTACAGGTAAGATACGAAGTTTAATGGTTAAGACAATGGTCTAAATACATTCTACTAGTATTTAATTTAGGAGACAATAAAATGGCACGTAATTTAACGCGCAATACTCGCGTATTTGTAAGTAACCAGCCTGTGCTGGCAAACTGCACAAACGCAAATACTTGGGAAATTAAGGTACTAGATGGGTACTCATTTTCTCAGGCCACCACTACTGAGGATATTACTATCAGTGAAGCGGGGGCAACACCTATACGTGGACAGAAAACCTTTAACGTGGCTCAAGAGCCGGTTGAAGTCTCTATCTCAACATACATCAGACCATACGACGACGCAACTCACAGCTTAGTAGACGCACCTGAAAGAATTCTTTGGGCTTCTCTAGCTGGTAGGCTAGCCACCGTAACGGATGTGAATGGTAGCATGGTCGAAAATACTCCAGGAAATGGTCTGGCTGTTCTACAGCAAGACGTTGGCACTGGTATGCTAGTAGATTTTGAAGAATCAGATTCTAACGAGCTGGCTAAGCTAACCTTCTGGTTCCACTTAGAAAATAGCACATATCGTGTAGACAATGTAAACATTTCTACAGCTGAAATTGATTTTGCAATTGATGCAATCGCAACAATTGCATGGTCTGGTATGGGTACTGACCTAGTCGAGCTAACTGTTGCTGAGCATGCTACTATAGCCGCATGGCAGCCTGGAACTACTGGATCAGCTCAAGATTATCGTGCCGTTCCTGCGACAACAGCAACCAGCTTCCTACGTAATAAGCTATCAAGTGTTACACTAAAAAATAATTCTGTAGATACTGCGCTAGCAACTGTTTCTGGTACTGCGGATGCCGCATCAACGGATACTGTTCTAGTAGATGCTGCTGTAGATGTCCTGACTCCGTCAGCCTATATTGGCTCTTATCTATATATTCAGCAACTTGGGGAAAGTCGCGTAATCTTGTCCAACACTAATGATACGATAACTGTCGATAGTGCTTTCTCTGCAACAATTAGCGCAGCTGATAACTGGTTTGTTATTCCTGCAAACGCACACGCGGCCCAAACGTATAATATTGCGTTAACCGGGGGTTCCCTAACTATCGAGAATAATATGGAATTCTTGACTCCTGAAGAGCTGGGAGTAGTTAACCGCCCACTGTCCGGCTTCGCCGGATCACGGGCAGTTAATGGCACAATTACTGCCTACCTAGATACTGGACAGTATGGAACTGCGGCTCTAATGAATGATATTCTAGAGGATATTAATTCCGTAACTAATAGTTATAATCTAGTTCTATCAATTGGAGGTACGTCAACTACCCCTAAAAGGGTTGATCTGACTTTAGGTACGGCACAGCTATCTGTTCCATCAGTTAATACTGATGACGTTATTGCGACTGAAATAACGTTTTCAGGACAAGGTTCTGGTGGCCTGATCGAAAATCAAGATGAAGTATTAATTACTTACCATTCTGATTAATCAACTAAATAGGGGTTCAGACAGCTGAACCCCTATTTTACACCGAGAATTTTATGGCAATAGTTATATCATCAAATGTTAGATTAGTGGTTAGTACCACAGACACTACTACTATAAATAATAATACTACTGAGTTAGCAATCTTAAAAGGGATTACTATTCAGGGTGGGACGCAATACAGCTCCTATTCTCGTAGCGGAGTATCAAATGAAAACGGACGCGCGGTACATTCCGTTGTGGACGGAAAAAGTGATGTAACCTTAACTTTTAAGACCCATGTTAAGTCCGCAGTAGACACAAATGTAACACATCCCGAAAAGTTGTTATGGGAGTCACTAACATCCACTGATGTAGTAGAAACCCCCACTTCTTCGTCAGTTACATTTACAAGTAATACTAACCAACTACGAGAACTATACTTTTATATAATATTTGATGATGGAACTTATTATAAAGTTTCAAAGGGCGTAGTAGCGTCTGCAGATATAGGGTTAGATCTAAAAACTCTAACTACTATTACTTGGACAATTAAAGCATTAAGCTATAGCTATAATGGTGCTAATTTAGTGGGTGCAGACCCTTCTGTTAGCTTTATTGAGGCATCGCCAAACTTTGCTAATAGTATTATGTTAGGCGAGTTTCTATTTAATGATACCAGAAAAGAAAGTTGGCATATAGCTCCTGATGGGAGTTTTTTATCTGTGGTTACATACGGCACGCTGCATGATATTAGTACAATAAATACTACTGCAGCTTTCAAATTTTTAGCTGGTTTGATTCTGATTAGAGGGATGGAGTTGTCAGCAGACGGAACGAAGCTATGGGTGGGTAACAACCAGGATCAACTAGTGAAATTTGTGCCGTTGTCAGAGCCATATGATTACACTACTATAGGCTTCCCTTCTGCAACCACCTTCAACCCGGCAGAAATGACACTGATATACGGGGTTAAGACTAATTCAGATGACTCTAAGATGTTTCTTATGGATCAGAATTACACAATCTACCAGTATACTATGAATACCCCGGGAGATATTGCAACTATGTCCTACGACGGAGTTTCATTATCTATTAGTGACATGCCGCAGACTACTAGTAGACAGTACTTCTCATTCACCCCAGACGGTAGTAGACTAATCGTATATGGGGTGGGCATTTTAGGGATAGACTCTCTTTACCGGGTTCAGGTTTATTCTCTAGTAGACTATGACATTACCAATGCCTCTCTACTAGTCACATATGACTTCACAGACGGGACAACTGTTCCTGCTGGCATAGCTGGTTTGATTGAAGGAGGCACCCTAAACCTATATGGAGCACAGCGTGAGCCATTTACGGGAGTAAATCGATTACTGAAACATACAGTAGTAGAAGGTGGTGGTGGTGGTTTAATAGCCCCCAAAACGTTTCAGGATGTAGAGTATTTAGCAACTAAGCTATCTTCCCTAGATATTACTTACAACGGTAGTAGCATTACAGCGGCGTTAGTTAAAGGGCAGCTAACTATTACAAATACCGTGCAGACGGTAGCTAGAACTAAAATAGGGCAGCTGAGGGTTCCGTCTAATCACTATGTTAGAGATAGACAGATAACTTGTCAGTTATCTGTCTATCTGAATAATGATACAGATCATAGTAGTACTATACCAACGCATATTTTAAACTCTACTACGTTGGAAGATTTAAATAGTACGAATCAAGTTATTCTCCATCTAGGAGGGCAAACAGGTAGAGGCAGACTTCAAGTTACTATTCCTGCTGCAAAAATATCACTACTAAACACAACGGTAGGTTATATTAACCTAGTCGATATCAATGTTATACCAACCGAGTCCGTACAAGGTTCGGGAGATGAAATAAGTATAACTTATTTTTAAGGAGAAAAGAAAATGGATCTTAAAAGCTTGATTTCAAGCACAAAAACAATAGAAGTAGAATTTCCTGGTATGGATGGGTTTGTTTTAACCCTAAATTATATCAGTAAAGAAGAAGTTCGTAAGATAACTGAAAAATGCCGCATTATGAAATTCGATAAAAAAACCCGCCAACCTATTGATGGGTTTGATGGGGATTTATTTGTAAAGCTTTATACTGCAAAAGTATTAACTGGTTGGGTTGGTTTGAAGTATAGCTACCTAAAAGAGCTCCTTGTTCTACAAGATTTACCTGACGGGGAGCTAGAATATAGCGAAGAAAATGCCCATACGCTTGTGACTGCCTCTTCTACCTTTGATGAATGGCTAAACGCAACTATGTCAGACGTATCACTTTTCAACAAGGACTCTTAGAGGATGAACTCAGAAATATTGACAACTATCTTGAAAATAATGAGTTAGGCGTTAGTAAAGAAAAATACCTGGAAATCTGCGCAATTACAAAATCAGACCCAGACCCAGAAAAAATCCCTGTAGAGTTTGCGGAGTTATTAACTGATACACAGGTTGCGCTACAAATCTGTGAACTGCTCCCAGAAAAGTGGGACAATGTTAATGGGCGATATGAGGGTAGGGACATAGGCTTAGTACCTATGTACTTAGATATCTTTAGAATAGACAATAGAGTAGATATGTTAATCCTTATCAGTAAAATCAATAATAAAAGTATTGAGATACTAAATAAGCGAGCTAAGAGAATTAAAGGCAATGGCAACCCAGGAAGTAACCCTAAAAATCTTAATAGAAAATAAAGGCGGTAATGCTGCTGTAAAAAATGTACAACAGCTAAATAAAGAGGTACAGAATACCACTAAGCATACTGGTATAGCTGATGCTGCTCGTGATAAGTATGACAAGGGTGTCTCCGGTATGGGGAAGAATGCTACTGCCAACTTTGCAAAGATTTCGCAAGGTATGGGTGGTCTTGTTCACGTTTATGCTACTGTAGCTGCTAACGTATTCGCTCTATCTGCCGCTTATCAGGTACTAAAGCGTAATGCTGACTTAGAAATAATGGCCGACTCCGCGGCGCAGTTAAGTCGTAGTACAGGTACAAACTTTGCGAGCGTTGCACGTTCAATGCAAGCTATTACTGGTGGAGCTATCACTTTTACTGAGGCTATGCGACAAGCTAACTTGGCTATCAGTGGTGGCGCTACTGCGACTCAGGTCCAGCAGATAACTGAAATCGCAAATAAGGCAGCTAATACCCTGGGAGTATCAGTACCTGAAGCTGTTGGTCGTATGATACAAGCGGTTACGAAAGGCGAACCCGAACTAGTTGACGAATTAGGTATTATTCTTCGAGTAACTAAAGCGACCGAAGAATATGCCGATAAGTTAGGTAAAACTACAGCTCATCTGACTACGTTTGAGAAACAACAAGCGATAATGAATCAGCTGATTTCTCAAGGTACAGAAAAGTTTGGTGACGTTGCGAAAGCAACCAACCCATACGAAAGACTATCTGCACAATTTTCTACACTTACTAGAGAATTGATCTCAGTAGTTTCTGGGCCTCTAGGTTCCGTAGCGGAAGTAATTAGTGGGAATATGGTACTAATGTATACCGGATTCGGTATAGTAGCACACTCTCTATCTAAACTAATACTACCTAGCATGTTAAGCGTGAGTGAAGAACTCAATACTCTTGCCACTAAACATACTAAAGCCGCTACAGCGGCAATGGATAAGTATAGTTCTAGCGCACAGGCTGCAGACAGAGCCTTATCTGATCTTGTGAAGAAACAGGCGGCAGCTAAAAAGTTTACAGAGTTAAAGGAAGGGAATGCATCAGCGTCTGAAGGCTTAGGGAATATATTCAAAAAGGACCTAGATTCGAATGAGCTATTATCTACCCTTAATAAAGGCAAAGGTATTGGGTACCTGTTTAATGATATAATCACCAAAGGGGCAAAAAATGCTGATATCTATGCTGCATTGAAAAAAGCTAATGTATTACCTAGACTAAAACGAGCAATTGAGAGAGAATTAGCAGGCGATCAGGGCAGCTCTATATTTGCTAAAGGCACTACTGAGCAGACCAAGGCAGTTTTATTAGACTCTATAGATAGTATTCTTGACCTTGAGGCTGCCGAGACTGGGTTGGCTGACCTAAGAAAGAAAGCAGAGGTTGAGGTTGAAAACCGTCGCCGAGCAAATATTGCTATGTCTAAGGCAGAAGCCGCCCAAGCTGTCACCACAGGTAGAACAGCTGTACTATCCAACAATCGCCTTCGTGATACTTTCAAAGTCTTAGGTAATGCAATATCAGAAGTTAATGCGAAGTATAAAGCCCTAGGAGTAGCCGGCACTACTTCATTAACTGGACTAAACAGAACAACCGAACTAGTTACACGAAAAACCCAGCAGATCGGGGCAAATATTAGCTTAGTTGCGACCTCTGCGTTTAAGGGGGTAAGTGGACTTATTAGTAAACTAATTCCCTTTATTGGAACGTTAACCTTTGCGTTTGAAGGGCTAAAAAGTATTGCCTCCGCTGTAGGCTTACTTAATGAAGAATTTTTAGCAAATTCTAACGCTTTGCGTGAAGTTCAAAAAGAAACTAAGGAAAGTGTAGAACTATTTAAAGACTTAACCACAGAGTTAAGAGCTGTGCCAGATACAGCTTCTAAAGTTGTAGCGCAGTTTGAAAAAGTTAATAATGTAGCTCAGGGTTTTACTGCGCATATTACAGACTTATTAGAGAAGTTAAAATACTCTGACCAGGTGGGCTTCTTCACAAACCTACTTTCTGGGTTCTCTCGAGGTGCCGAGAGAGAAGCTGGGATTGAAACCCTTATCCAAGGGATGCAAGAGTTACACAGTGTAACGAAAGAGCCAGCTAAAGTAACTATTACTGGATTTGCTTTCGCAGACGCGGAAATAAAGCGTATGAAAGAGAGAGTCCAGGAAATCAACAGCCAAATAGCCGATGGAGTTGCAGCGGGTCCACGCTTTCATTTAGAGAGGGAAAGGGATAATTTAACTTCTATTCTAAAAGATGATAAATATTGGAATAAAGTTATTGGACAGGGTGTTACAATTGACTTCTCTAGGCCAAAAGCGCAGTTACAAAAAGAGCTGGAGAATATTTTTGATAATCCCGCTCTTCGTCAAGGACTAAGAGAAGCATTACCTAGCCTGATGGAAGCAATGACGGAACCGGGCGCTAAACGCGCCTCTGCCGCCAAAGCGATAGAGAATGAGGTAGAGAAGGTTAATTCTACTATTTCCGGAGTTCTTCAAAAGACTGCAAGTAAGCAAACAATCTCTGTAGATACTTATATTCAGTTTAGAGATGCCTTATCTAATATTGGTAAGGAAGCTAAAGTATTAGCAGATTCTGGTAAGTTCGAGAGAATAAAGAAATTAACCAATAGCTTGTCTAAAGGATTTCTAGAGGCTTCTGGCTTAAGCGGACTAGAAGGAGAGCAAATAGTTGAGCATTTAGGGGAACGTGTCAAGGTGATGGATACGTACATTGATCGCCTTGAAAACACAAAAACTGCCCAATCTCAATTAGCTGCTATTAAAGATATATTTGAGCTACAGAAAGGTGGCGAAGACCTAACCTACTTAGGTCAAATTCATACTTTAGAGAAAGACCAGCTACGATTGAAAATAGAAGAGAAAGAAGCCGAAATTGCGATTGCAGAAGAGGCTAAGAAAGAATTAGGCGTTAAGACTGGACAGCTAAAAAAACAAGACGCTATTATAGATGCGGCAAAACACGAGATCGATCTGTACACAGAACAATTGAGACGTAAAAAAGATATTCTAGTAGAGATCGAGGAAGCTTTAATTCGTAACCAACGCACTACTGATATTATAAAGGCTCAAAATGATCTCATAGGTAAGCAGCTTAGTGCACAGAGAGCTTTACAAGCTCTAGGAGAACAAAACTCTCTATCACTCGGAGTATCTTTAGAATCTAAGAAATTAGAAGCTACGCTATTAGACAGACAGTTAGCTACCCAGACGAAATTGCTTGATAAAGAAATTGATCGATTAAAGCTTAATAAAAGGAAGCTTCTTGAAAGCGAAGAGTATAACTCGGAAGAAGAGTTTAATTTACATTTGGCTAGCTTACGCGTAGAAAAAGAAATGCTCCTTATAAAGCATAAGGAAGATGAGCTAAGGCTAACGCGTGAGATTTTCGATACTAATAACCGCCTATTAAGCCAAGCAAATGGGTTCTCTAACTCTTTTGCTAGAGTTTTTGATGGTGCCTTTTGGTCGGATGTTTCTACTGAGTTTCGTTATATTGCCGATGAAATGGCAAGGCAAACTAATTCAGTTAAAACTATGGCTGGTATTGTTAAAAGTGGAATCGAAGGTGCTGTAAGTACCTGGGTAGATGCTTTAATCAACGATACTTGGGAAGGCAAGGATGACGGAGTTAGTAGGGCTAAAGCGGTAATAGAAGCTTCTAAATCAGCTCTACGAGAATCTATTGGTACAGCTATTAAGGAAAATATGGTTCAGGCTATTAGTANAATGATTGGCGGGCAGTCTAGTTTAACTGCTGCTAACTATACTTTAACAGCAGCAGTTAATAATTTAGCCTATATAATGCTAANTTCTGGGGGTGGTGGAAGTTCCGCCGCCGGAGTTATCGCATCTTTAGGGCCACTCTTTGCCGGAGGCGGCAGTGGCGGAGGAACTGGAGTTCCTAACTATGCCGATTTTAGTGGTGTAGACTTAACTTTAAGGGCAAACGGAGGTTTAGTACACAGACCAGAAATTGCGATGATAGGTGAAGGTAAAAACTCCGAAGCCGTCGTGCCCCTTCCTGATAATCGTTCTATACCTGTTAGGTTTGAACAAACTCCAGATAGCGGGCAGACCGTTAATATAAGTAACTCGTATGACTTCCGTGGAGCGGACCCAAGTAGTGAAGCTCGACTAAGGCAGTACGCTGAGCAAATCAAGGCAGATACCATTAGACAAATTACTAGTGATATTAACCGAGGAGGCCAGATGGCTAAAACAGTAGGTAGACGATAATGGCAATTTTAAATTTCCCAAATGTTATTCCCAGCAGTATTCAATTTGGGATTAGATTTAATACCCAGATTAATGTCAGTCCTCTATCGGGCTCCGTTCAAACGGTTGAGATACCTGGAGCCCGATGGGTAGCGGAGTTAAGCTTTGCCGACTTAGAGCCTGCGGAAGTACGGTTACTAGCTGCCTTTATAGCCCAATTAAGGGGGGCTAGTGGTAGATTTTATTTACGTGATTTGTCTCATCCTACCCCTCTAGGCTCTCCTCTCGGGAGTATACCAGTTGTACAAGGTGCCGGACAAACCGGCACCTCATTAACTACGTCTGGTTGGACAGCTAATACAGTAGGACTATTAAAAGCTGGAGACTATATAGAAATAGAAGGCAATGAGTTAAAGATTCTAACTGCAGACGTTACTTCGGATATTAATGGTGACGCTACTATAACTTTCTCCCCGCCGTTACGAAATTCACCTTCAGATTTATCCGCAATAAATATCGATACTCCTAAAACAGTAATGTTGCTAGATAATGATGATAACTCCTGGGCTACTGATAACCCAGGACTAATTGCTAATATGCGATTAAGTTGTGCCGAGGCATTTTAAATGAGAGATATAGACGCTACCACTAATACTGAGGTTACTACTTCTAGCTCGTTACGAGTAGTGCCTATACTTTATTTAAACTTTTTCGATACCATTGGACAACAAGTGGTAGAGAAATACTACTCTGGATCGTCAGTGGATTTAACCGTTACCGGTTCGACCATTATGCCAAACGGGGTTTATGAAGGGGTGGGAGGTATATCTTCAGTCACTGCTATACAGGAGACTTCTGATTTACAAGCACCTCAACTAACCGTTGAGTTAAATGGTATAGACACTACCTATATTGCCCAGGTTTTAGCTTTGCAATATTTTGGTAGGGAGGCGAAATTAGCCCTAACAGTTTTAGATGAAAATTTTGATACTATAGGCGACGTTGTCCTTCTATTTAAGGGATTCATGTCTAAGTTAACAGCGGATATTGAAAAAGATGCAAAAGTAACTGTGATAATAGAATCTATTTTAGCGGACTGGGAAAGACCTAGGGTTAAACGGTATAATGATAATACACAACGGCTAATTGATCCAACGGATAAGGGGTTTGTGCGTGTAGAAGAGTTAATAAATAAAGAGGTTGTATGGCGCGGATAGAAAATTGGGAGGTTAAGCTTCAGGAAGCTTTAGATAGAACCTCTCAAGTTAAGTTTGAATACGGAACAGCTGATTGTACAACTTGGTCTGCTATGATCGTCAAATCTTATACTGATTTAGAATGGGAAGCTACTTGGACGAACGAAACAGAAGCATTAAAGCAACAAAAAGACGAGCCTATGGAAGATCAAGTTTCCAAGGTTCTAAAAAAGAGTCCTCGAAGCTTAATTTCGCAAACAAAGCGAGGAGATGTCGTACAAAAAGGTACTGGAATGAAGGCCGCCCTAGGGATATTCGTAGGGCAAGGAAAAGTAGCCTTTGTTACGAAGCTGAACGGGTTGACATATATACCCTTAACAGAATGTACTTATAGTTGGGAGATATAAAATGCCTTTTCAAGCGGCCTTAATCCTAAGTGGTTACTTTGGGGTCACAAATCTATTTTTACAAGGGCTACTGCTTGTAGTTGCTGGTACTATAGATGCTATGATAATCGGGTCTATTTTAGCACCTGATCAAAGTAAAGCTATCGGCCAAACTACACTAGTAATTAAATCTGCCTCGGAACCACATAAGATCGTTTATGGTCGCACTATGGGAGGTGGAACATTAGTATTACTGGATGTACTAGATGATTATAGACTAACGGTACCTTATGCCGCTGAGCGGCTTATAGAAACAAGAGAGCCTGGCAAGGTTTTACATATGGCTTTCGCTATGGCGGCCCATGAGATTTCTGAAGTAGAACAAGTCTATATCGGGGATGAGCTAGTGTACGATCTATCTCCTGCTGGGCTACGTATGATTAATGCTAAGTACAAAGGGTTAATCGAACTCGAAGTTAAACGTGGGGAGCCTAACCAAGTATCAAGTGAATATATCTTAGCTCAACTAAATCACCACTACTACGGAAATACCTTAGCAGATTCCCAATACCCAATATATTATTCTGCTTGGGGAGTTAGTGCAGTTTCTGGAAATCAAATAACAATCAATACTAATGCTAGAAACACAGAAACGCACCCAAATCCGTTAGCGTGGACAACCTATGCTGACGATAATGGTAATGGAGAGGCTACAGGACTATTTATTGGTACTTATGCTTTTACTAAAGCACAAGCACCTGCTAAAACAATTCCAGTTGGTGGTATCCCTTGGTCTGCGTCACATAAGCTGACCAATACTGCCTATCTATATCTACGTTTTAGATATGACTCAGACGTATATGACAGTGGTATCCCAAAAGTACGAGCTGTTATAAAAGGAAAGAAGGTTTACGATCCGCGACGTTCAGTTGAACAGTTAGGCTTTACACCTGTAGATCGAGGTAGCTGGACTACCGGAGCAACTTATAATTTTCACGATATGGTTACTCTACCAGATGGTACTAATCGTAAATATTGGCTAAATATTCCTTCTTATACTGCTGAAGCTTTTTCTACAGAAGTTTTCAAAAACCGCTTTATTGATAATGCTAACTGGGAACCTATACATGAGCCTTTAAACTCTTATTCATGGGAATGGAGTGATAACTGGGCTCTGTGTCTTAGAGACTACCTAACAAGTGGTAATTACTATTCTCGCACATCAGCAACAGATAATAACCTATATGGGGTTGGAGTCGCGGCTGCTGAGATTGATGATCTAAATGTCAGCGATACCGCTAATATTGCAGATGAAATCGTATATTATGATACGGGTCACACAATTGTATCGGAGGCTTGGGAAGCACCGTACTTAACCTTCAATCTAGGTAACGATGTAACAAATATATTCGTTGCAGGTGAAAATGTTGAGTTGGCGGGTATGAGTGAGTTCTTAGAGGAAGCTATCCGTACAGGTACTATTGCTATAAGACCAACCGCTGAACTAGGAATTGAGGCGTTTTATATCAAATCTCGTGCTACTATTCATTCGACCGAGTATTTACCTAACTCTTACCAAACAGCGATAAAAGTTAAACTACCTCGTCAAATTAGTACTGTTGTTGGAACAACTGTGCGTGTGTACGCTAGAAAGTTTACGGTTAACGGGGTTATAGATACTGGTAATTCACCTCTGAGTAATGTTGAGCACCTACTAGCATGTGGCGCAGCTGTACTACCGTACGTCCAGGGAATATATAAGTTCCAGCCGGGAGTTTATGTAGACCCCAATATTGACAATATTACTATAACTGATGACTTTTTAGCGGGAGCTTTAAATATCTCCGGGTCTTTAGGGGCCCAAAATGTTATTAATACGGTTACAGGTACTTATAGTAGTATTGCAGATTTAGGGGAAGAGACTGATTTCTATAAGCAAAGTTCCCCTGTGTATATAGCGGAAGATGGGGGCTATGAGCTAACCCAAAGTGTAACATATCCATTAGTTACGAGTAACTTTACTGCTCAGAGATTAGCGCGCTTATCACTACAAAGAGCAAGAAAGCAAGTTTCCGCTACACTATTATGTAATTTAAAAGCTCTAAACCTATCTGTGGGTAGTACTGTAAAGTTAACTATTCCAAGGGTGGGATGGGTAGACAAAGTATTCTCTATAGTATCTTGGTCTTTACAAGATAGCCAAATATCAATAGGTATTCGAGAAGAAGATCCATTAGCATATAGTTGGGTATCAGCCGATTTAGTACCTTTACCATTTAAGCCAGCTACTGAGTTTGATCATAGGCCAGACCTAACCAATATTTCGAACTTAGTTGCGACTTCCGGAACTGCCAGCTTAAAACAGTTAGCCGATGGAACAATTGTTCCACAAGTGCTGCTTACTTGGACGCCTCCAGCTGTAAGTGATGAGTTCTCCAGCTTAAATACACAGTTGGAGTTACAAGTTACTAATGTGACAGACCCTAACGAGTCGAAGACTATGCTTGTGCGAGATATATATCAAGGTAGTCTATATCTTACTAATGTAAAAGAAGATGATCTACTGCAGATACGCGGCAGAATAATTCCTACCGCTTCAAATTCATCGATAGATGAAGTTGACTATACAGACATAGTATTCCATATAGTAGTTGGAAAGTCCCAACCACCAGCTGATGTTAGTAACTTTACCTCAGTAATAAGCGAAGATATGTTAGTCTTTTCATGGGATATTAACACGGAAATAGACTTTAGCCACTATGAGATTAGGAAGGGCCCGTCTTGGGAAAGTGAGATTCGTGTCGACGTTACTGATTCGACAGAGTATATTTTAACTGGAGGAACAACAGGTACAGAGACGTATTATGTGAAGGCTATAGATACTAGCGGTAATCCTTCAACTAATGCAGCTAGTACAGTTGTTACTATTTCTGCCCCAAGCCCAATTAGTGGGATTACAGTTACACCGCTTGATAGCTCAATAAATATCTCATGGCCGGAAACTGTAGCTGGTAGTTTCTCTCTCGCGGGTTATATTATTAAACATGGGGCAGAGTGGGGTACTGGTATTCCTGTTACTACGACTAAGTCCACGGAGTATAATATTATTGCCCCTTGGTTAGGTTCAAGACAGTATATGATTAGGGCCGTAGATATCTATGGTAATAAGTCAGCTGAAGTAAGTACCACAATTGTGAAAACAGCACCTTCAGCCCCAATTATTAGCCCACATAGCTTTATTACGGATAGGGTAGAGTTTACATGGACAGGGGTTCCAGGAACGTTCCCAATTAACTCGTATGAAATTAGGTACGATGATGGATCGGGGATATTTGACGATGCAACTCCGTTAATGATTACCCGTACGGATGCTTTTAGCAGAAAAGTTGATTGGGGTGGAACAAGAAGATTTTGGGTAATGCCTATAGATACCATTGGTAATCAAGGTACACCAAGTACTGAAACAATTGTGGTTCAGCCACCGAATACGCCTTCTGTACCAACCCCACAAGTAATAGATAATAACGTACTGCTACGTTGGAATGACTCAGCTAATACACTACCGATTCTTCACTATGAAGTTCGTAAGGGAGCAACCTATGGTTCTTCTACATTAATTGGTAATATTGCTGGATTGTTCTCGGCAATATTTGAGGTAGAGTCTGGGCAGTATACTTATTGGATAACTGCTATTGATACGGCCGGTACTCCTGGAGTCTCCGCATCTGTATTAGCGGAAGTAGCCGAGCCGCCAGATTATCTCTTACGCGCAAATGTTACGGATGACTTTACTATTATTGATACATCATGGATTAGTAGAAATCTAGTCAATGCGCAAGTGCGGTCAGATGGAGCATTGCTACTACCAGTTGATACTTCAGAAACATGGAGTACACATTATACCGGAAATTCTTGGACTACTCCACAAAATCAGATTGACGCACTTTTCCCGATATATGCTCAACCGACACCTGCGAGTGGTACTTATGAAGTCATTTTTGATTATGAGCAAGTACTAACTAATATGTCAGTAACTTTAGAGTTACAGACAGAAGTAGTTGCGGGAGATGGGGTACTATCTAGTACTATTGCAGTCTCGGATAATAATATTACGTATACCCCGTTCCCAATTAATCAAACCAGAGTATATACTACATCTGTAAGGTATGTAAAGGTAACCTTAGAAGTATCTTCTTCTCCTGCAGATACAGATATAATAAAGGTCACCCAGTTGGGAATTAGACTAGATATTAAGGAGAAAAGTGATGCTGGTAGCGGAACTGCTTTAGCTTCGGATGTTGGTGGTACTACGGTTAATTTTAATAAGGCTTTTGTGGATATTTCTTCTATAGTTGTAACCCCACAAATATCGGATACCCCTAATGACCCGAAGGATATTATCGCAGTATATGACTTTGTAGACAGTCCGTCTCCCACAACCTTCAGTGTATATTTATTCCGCGCAAGTACAGGCGCTAGAGTTGACGGTCCATTTTCATGGGCTGTAAGAGGATCATAATTTTATGGCAAACGCTAACTGGTTGAACCCTACAACCTCAAGTAATTATCTAACCTTTCCCGGTGAGATTAAAGATAGGGATGAAGATTTAGCTACTATGTTTGACGGTAGCACAGCTACTAATCTCCCTACTAATACGATTCGTTGGAGCTCAACTAATAGTAGGTTTGAAAAGTGGAATGATACAGTTTGGGGGGTCTTAGATACTGAGTATGCTATAAATGTTACTACCTTTGGTGGCCTCGGGGTTACTGGGTTTCTGCGATTAGGTGCCGGGCTAGGCGATCAGACGGCACAAAGCCGTCTGATCGTAGATACGGATGATATAAGCCCGTTATACATTAAGGGCGGAAGCTCAAATGGAGCCTTTATCAGTTTATTCGCGGACTCTGCAGCTCAAACTACTCGAAGTGGAGCCGTAGGGTTTTTATCAGCAGGGGTTAGAAGCTTAATTATTCAAAACGACTCAGCGGCTGGGAATATTCAGCTATTTGGTAGTGGCACTAATATTATAACTAGTACAGGTGCTGCAACAACTACACTGATCGAATGTGGTTCGGGGGAGCTGCGTATTAGTAATAACACTGCCGCCTTAACAGATACTACTATGGTAAGTTTCTTATCATTTGAGCGAAATGGTACTAGACGCGGTCTTGTTGGTTATGACTCTGCAGTCTCTACAACCCTTAACGTAGGTAACGAGATTGATGGTGGTCGGATTGAGTTTAATAGCAAGTATGTGGGTACAACATTTACCCTTATTGAAATGAGGACGGCAGAGGTCGTCTTGCGCAACGCATCTACTGATCGACTTCGTACGACTGGAAATGGGGTGTTCATAAACGGAATTAGCTCGGCCGTCTCCCATAGCTCTACTTCTTATTCTAGCGCTCTTTCTATGTTTTTAACGCACTTAATAAGTCCGTTGTCAAATCAAGGTGCTAGTAGTCAGTTATGGATGCGTTCGTCAGACAAAGCTCTACTGCTTAGGGATGATACGGGAGTAGATAGAGTAATTAGAGCAGCTCCAGTAGATAAACATATTTCAATGGGTTGTATATACCGTCAAACAGGGCAGCTAAATAGTCAGTTATTTTATCGATTAGCTTTAGAGAATACTGTGACGGAAGACACGTGGACTACTGTAGGGCCTACTAACTCCGGGGCGACCGTAATTTGGCAAGGAATGGATGTTATACCTGCGGGGGCCACTGGGGTCCTTGTTGACCTGTTTATGGAAGTAAGTTCTAACAATACTGTCACTGTTGCCTCTGCTGGTATTAGAGTGAAACCAGAGACATATGCAGAAGCGGATACATTTGAAGGGCAAGCTATAGGATATGTTACTGCGGGTAACATTGGTAATACGGGTGATAATAATATTAGCGGTTATATGTCTCAAAGTATTATTCCGCTTAACTCAAATGGTGATCTTACTTTTCAAGTACGCTGGTTCGGCGATAACGTGGGTAATGTTTTAGACCTACATTTAATGTATAGAGGCTACACAATGTAGCTAAAGGAAATAAGTAAAATGGAAATTAGTAAAATAATCGATGGTGTTACGGCACTGCAAAAAATTAACCAACATACCGTAAAAGTAAGTGTTGCGTTAGATATTCTACGAAATATTGAAGAGTGTAATAAGGTGGTAGATTTATTTGAGTCTCGTCGTAGCGAGATTATAAAACCTTTGGGAGACAACCCAGAGAAAGCAAGTAAAGATCTACAGGAAGCTGCGGTAAATCAACTTAATAACCTATTAACAGAAGACGTTGAGATACATATTAAACCAATACCTTTATCCTCTTTAGAGAACATTGAGTTATCGGCCGCTGAGGTATCCACTATTCGATGGATTATTAACGAAGATGCCTAATAAGGAGAACCAATAATGGGACTTAAAGATTTAAACACAACCCCGCCAGAGGTATTGACCTACGACCATATTTTCTTAGAGTTCTTAAGTATGACCCAAGAAAAGCGCGTAACTGATATCGACCCACCTGTATATAAGGTAGAGATAGCTTATAGACGATATGCTATTGATCTACAGGGCAAGAGACACTACGAAGGGGTTACTAGAACAATGGCATTTCCCGACTTCTATACTCTAGCAGCAGAAAAGGCTGTAGCCGGTAAGCTAGGCCCCCAGAACGCACTAACGGCAATACAGTCCGCCTTCGCGGTTCTGTTGCAGGATGAAGAAGGTCTAAATATAGTAGAGGTATAATATGAATAAGTTTGGTAAAACTTCTAGTGAGAGATTAAAAACCTGTGATATTCAATTACAGGCTCTATTCAGTGAGGTTGTGAAAACTTACGATTGTAGTATCCTCGTGGGCCATCGCACCCAGTCGGAGCAACAAGCCGCCTTCGCGGCTAAACGCTCTAAGGTCCAGTGGCCAGACTCTAAGCATAATTCGACTCCATCGAAGGCTGTCGACGTTGCCCCTTATCCAATTGATTGGGGGGAAACAGGAACCGAAGCAGAAAAACGGAAAGCTATTGCTCGATTCTATCATTTTGCCGGATTTGTAAAAGCGAAAGCTGAAATATTTGGTATTAAAGTAAGGTGGGGTGGAGATTGGGATAGTGATCTGGATTTTTCAGATCAAAACTTTGACGACCTCCCACACTGGGAGTTGATTGATGACAGTTAAAGAGTTTGCGGAAAATCTAAACCTTTTACGGATAATCCCTAGAATACTAGTGCTAGCTGCAACTGTGTATGTTGGTGTAGTATCTTGGGATTTAATACAGTGGTATATGCTACTAGAGATTAGAACAGTGGAGGAATCCGGTTTTGTATTTGGTACTATAGGTGCTTTAACTACAATCCTTAAGTTCATGATAGATACATATATTAGGTCAGGGAATACAGAATAATGTTACCACTACTAGCAAAAGCTAAAGTACTGCCGTACGGAAAAATTGCGGTACTACTATTATTATTGGGGTTCGGCGCAACCATTTATATTTACGATACCAAGTTAACAAATACCCGCGAAGAATTAGTAC
>JGI11705J14877_10000421_pt1 | contig 26853 bp, 23 predicted proteins | sample Etolaghawater15m_FD_14877 | JGI IMG/M metagenome (IMG submission 14877)
GAAAATTTTTATTCATCAATGGGTTTTTTGCACCCAATGTTCTTTGTATGCGACCATAGAGTGATTGGTTTGCAAAGGTCTCTCCGGTAAGTGTGATAACTTTGGCATCTGTTTTGTCCATGAGTTGAGGGACGATCTCGCCTATGTAGTCACCAAAAGATTCATAAATGCTGTAACACATAAAATTATTCTCCACATCACCAAGCTGATAACTCATGATACTCGTCAAAAAAGCATAATGATCAAAACGGTTGTCTTTAACTCTGGTATCTATCTGCAATCCACCCTTACCTAAAAAGCTCAATGCTTCAGCAGATATACCTTCAAAACTCTCATCTTCAAGACCTAATGCAATGGCTGTTACTTCAAAGATATCTCTATCACCTTTAAGGTTATCTAAACGTTCAAAGACTTTGGGGTAGGCTTTTTTATAGTTTCCAACCAGTCTGTCTGAACCTTCTCTCAGTGTGCTAATCTTTTCCCAAAGGTTATCTGATTCAAATGGTATCGCAGGTACAGCATTAATCACTTGTTTTCCATTGTAGTAGAGAAAGTTGAGTGTACCATCGAAGTGTACTCCTACAGCTTTTTGCCCTACTTTATGGTGTTCTGCAAGCACAGACATCATAGAGGCTTCATACTGTTTAAAACGATGTTCATTGCTATGATCACCATCAAAATCTTCTGTTTCGAGGACATAAAGTGCTTCTGTATCTACGGAGTCAAAGACTTCTAAAGCGTCTATCACATTCTGTTTCCCTGTTTTTACACATGCCAAACCATGGGCTACTGTGACTCTATTGTTATGACTTTGTACTGCTGCAGGGAATAATATACGCTCACCAGAAACAAAGCATTTTTTGTCTTGGTTGATAAAGATCTTCATATCATCTTGAGGGTTGATAGGCATATCGAAGTCGACCAAGAAATCTGCCTCTTCATGACTATCACACTCGATGTATGCTATGTACTGAAGTCCAGCAGTCATAAGCTCACGTGCGAGAAGCATAGTCATACCATCATCTGGGTACTTTACTTGTACACTTGAGCCATAAAGTGCTTTTAATGCATCACTTTTAGTAGCAACTCTAAGTAAGGGTCTCTCTATACTCATAATGGCATTGAACTCTTGCTCTACCATCATAAGATGTACATTAAAACCATTGGCATCAGTCATAAGCAATCTGCTTGTAACCGGACTATAATCGCTTGTAGGTTTAAAAAACTTTCTAAAGCCATGTGCCGTTTTCATCAACACGTGCTTACCCTCTGCTATCGCCCTACCACTGACCTCAAACAGTTTTCTTAAATCACCTTTATTTAGTGCTAAGTGTTCATTTTCTTTATCTAGCATACGTATGGCTATACCACATTCTATACACGAAATAAGTGGATAGTCTAAACGTAAAGCATTATTTTTTGCTTCACTGACGCAATGCTCACAAGGTACAAGAAATTTCATAAAAGTATTGGGTCGTTCATAAGGATATTTATCTACAAATGGATGCTGTGAACCACAGTGATTACACGAAGTAAAAGGATAATAATAACGACGGCTGCTTACATCAAACATCTCTTTTTGGCAGGTTGGACAGGGAGCAATATTTAGGGGTAATTTTGCATGGGAGAGAGGCATAAATGCTGGTTTTTCTTCTGCAAAATAATGTTTTCCTTTCCCTAAAAAAAGTGAAGCNGGTATGATATCTTCCATGCCTAGTAGAAAATGTTCAATCTTTTCATCTTTTTTATTAAATGTCATGATGATCTTATCTGTATTTTGTAGTACATCTACTTCCATATGCTCTTGTCTTGCATAGGCTCTGATGAGTTCTGCTATATAATTTTTGTTCGATGAAAACTCGATTTCAAAGATAAAGTACATGTAAGCTCCTAAGTCTTGTTCTAAATTTATGCTAACTTTGACATATCGTTATAATCTGATATTTTCGGATTTGCATAGGCCTCTATGATCGTTTCAAAAGAAACTTGATTATCTGCACTTCTTTTTAATGTAATACCAGATTTCTCCAACGCTTCTAAAGTTGCATCTACAAGTTTGGGCATATGATTAAGTACGGCATCGGTGAGTCCGTTACGTACCTCTATAATGTCTTCTGGCACCATAGTAATAAGTTGGACTTCACCCATATCTTCATGAAAAGAGCATATTTCTATCATCATGGTGATTTCTACTTCATTGGCAGTTTTACGTGTGGCATCTTCATTTGCCATCACCTCTTGCGCATTTTCTGAAGCAATGGTACCAACCGGTCCTTCTTTTGAACCGGTTCCTACCACTATGACCTTATCGTACTCTTGGTAATACGTCATCAAAGTAAATCCTAATGTACCGCCCTCCACTATGGTCAAGTCCGGATGAGATTGATAATTTTCTTCAATATACTTTACTAAATATGCACCAAGACCTTCATCTTGGAACATGATGTTTCCAATACCGATAAGTGCAATTTTATTTTCTGCCATCTCTAAACCTTTGGACAAAGAGGCATTATGCTTCTTTGTCTTCCTCGTTGTTTTTTACATATTTATTGCCGCCGATAACAATGTTAATGTCCCCTTCTTGCCAATAGATCGTACGCCATATCTGATAATAGATATGAAAAACCACCCAGACAATAAGGAACCACATCGTGTAATGGTGTGAAATACGTACATCCATCAAACTTCCACCAGAAGCCATTACCGTCCAGTCTGTGACAAAGTGCAGCATTGATGGCCACCATGTACCAATGGAACTCAAACCTGAACCCAAACCATGTACATACAACTGAAGTCCTGTAAGTAACATCCAGACAAGTAAGAGATGAAAGATCGTGAAATAAACGGCATTAAAGCTGTCTAGATACGATGAATTAAAATTCTTACGTCTGTTGAGTGTCACAAGGTTTAGAAAGACTTCAAAAAACTCTTTAATATTATTTCTTTTAGGAAGATCTTTTTCATAAGGTTTAACCTTTAAAAATTTCGTTGCAAAAGAGAGATAAAAGACTATGATCGATGTCACATCAAATATGATCGCAACGATAAAGTGTCCCCAACGGTTCCAAGCCATGACATACTTATCTACAGCTGGATCGGCGATAAATGATTGATAATAAGGATGGGCAATGTAAAGTCCAGTAGCTATCGCAACTATCATAGAAATAACATTTGTCCAATGAATGATACGCATCGTACCATTCATTCGTTCAACTTTTTTATATCCTGGTTTCATCATGAACTCCTTAGAATGCACAGGTAGGATCAACTTTATAAACAGCTAACTCCTTACCTTTTGTATCAACCACATGCACAGCACAGGCAATACATGGGTCAAAGCTATGAATACTTCTAATAATTTCTAATGGCTCTTCAGGATTTGCAACTTTTGTTCCTATCAGTGATGCTTCATACGCCCCGATCTCTCCATTTGGTCCTCTAGGACCTGCATTCCATGTGGAAGGAACGACTGCTTGGAAATTACTTACTCGACCATCTTTGATGACAATCCAGTGTCCTAAACTTCCTCTAGGTGCTTCAGCAAGTCCTCTACCTTTACAGTCTTTACTTACTTTATCAAAGTCAAATTCTGTCCATGTACTAAGATCACCGTGCGCAGCATTTGAAGCCAGTTCATTGGTCCAATCCATCATTGCATCAGCTATCATTTCAGTCTCGATAGCACGGGCTGCTGTTCTACCAACCGTTGAGAAAAGTACTTCAATTGGCAAACCAGAACGTTTAAGGAAATTCCCTACGTATTTGGTAATATTTTTATCACCTTTTGCATATCCTATGACCATACGTGCTAATGGACCCACTTCAACTTTACGGCCATTATACAGTGGTGACTTAATCCAAGAATATTTCTCTCCTGTTTTAAGGTATGCATATCCATCATCTTTTTTATCAAGCCCTGTATATTTAGGAATAGTTGTACCTACGTATGGATGTTCTGGTGCACCTGTTCCCTCGAACCAAGAGTGCGTCACATCTTCAGTGATCATCTCTTCATCAAGTTCATGCACTTGACTAATATCACCATCGAGAATGACCCCTGATGGTAAGAATAATTCAGAATTATAAAACCCTGTATCATCTAATCTAAAGTCACCATAAGACATATAGGAGAGTAGTCCTCCACCTGTACCACCTACACCTTTCCCTAGCGTACCTTTATGATTTGACGCATGAAAAGTAGCATTAGAGTCTGTTGCTTCACCCGCATACGCTGTTCCTGCCATATAGATGTCTGGCAAATAGGCTTTTTTAACAAATTCTGTTGTTTCTCGAAGCAACTCTTTAAATAATGCTGTACGTGCAGGGTTTTGAATATCCTGAACACAAGTGACNCCACCCACAACAATAGATTGCGGATGAGGACTTTTACCACCAAAGAGTGCATGCATTTTAGACATACGTCTTTGGACATCGAGCCCTTTTAAATAGTGCGCTACACCTATAAGATTTTGTTCCGCAGAAAGCTTATAGCTGTTATTACCCCAGTATCCATTGCCAAAGATACCTAAACGGCCTTCTTTCACAAATTTGATAATACGATCCTGCACCTCTTTAAATGCTGTTGCACCAGAGATATAAGGCGTCGTACCAGCAACTTTTGCCCATTTTTCAGCTTCTCTTGCTGTCGCTTCAGGGTCCGCTTTGGTTGCAGCTACCACATCTACAAAGTCTAATGCATGTAAGTGATAAAAGTGTACAAAGTGGTCATGTACTTGTAAGGAACCTTGAATAAGGTTACGTACAATACGTGCATTTTTAGGAATAGTGACATTAAATGCATCTTCAACTGCTTCTATACTTCTTTGATAATGTGTACCTGTACATACACCACAAATACGCATGGTCATCAAACCAACATCTCGAGGGTCTCTTCCTTTAACAATCGTTTCAATCCCTCTAAACATTGTTGAAGAACTCCACGCATCTACAATCGTATTGTTACTGTCAATGACTGCTTCAATCCTAAGGTGTCCTTCAATTCTGGTTATGGGGTCAACAATAATGTGTTTGTTACCATTTGCATCTGTTGAATGAAAATTTCCATCTGTTCCGTGTGCAGTCCCACCACCTGTTGTGTGGGCATCTGCTGCTTCATTTAATTCTTTCATTACGATTCTCCTTCACCATCTTTTTTACCTGCTACATAGCTTGCGGCTGCATGAATACCGATACCGATACCCGCAGCAGTCAACAATCCTAAACCAAACTCATCAACGGTTTTTTCTACACCACCTGTAGGTGCTTTTATATTGGCATTTGACATAGGTCTTTCATAGGCGTATTTGTCCCAGAAATCTGGTTCTGAACATCCTATACACCCACGTCCAACACCGATAGGCCAGTTTACCCCTTCGTTATAACGTATAATAGAACAGTTATTAAAGGTCATAGGACCTTTACACCCTACCTTATAGAGACAGAAGTTATTTTTAGCACCTTCATCTCCCCACTCTTCTACGTATTCACCTGCATCAAAGTGTGCTCTTCTTTCACAGTTATCATGAATTCTATATCCAAAGGCAAACTTTGGACGTAGAAGTGAATCAAGTTCAGGAATCATTCCTGTAAGTACAAAATGTAAGATCACTCCTACCATATTGGATGGATTTGCAGGACATGCTGGAATGTTAATGATCGGTTTTCCTTTTACCACATCCATGACACCCACAGAATCTGTAGGGTTTGGTGCTGCTGCTGGTATACCACCATAGGTTGCACAAGAACCTACAGCGACTACTGCTGCTGCACCTTTTGCTGCACGGTGCAAGTGATCAACAAATGTCTCCCCGGTTGCACCGATAGTTCCGTAATTTCCATTCATGCCTAGAGGCACTGCCCCTTCCACAAACAGAAGATACTTACCGTTAAAGTGTTCCATCGCTTCATTCATCTGTTTTTCAGCCTGATGTCCTGAAGCAGCTTGAAGTGTTTCATGAAATTCTAATGAAATAATATCTAAGATGATCTCATCGATTTTTGGTCCATCAGAACGTAAAAGCGCTTCTGAATTACCCGCACAATCTGAAAGTTCCACCCATATGACAGGTACTCTATTCATAAGTACTGCTGCTTCTGCAACAAGAGGTGTAAATGAAGCTGGGAGCATAAGCATCGCAGTCGTTGCAGATGCCCACTTCAAAAAGTCTCTTCTCTCAAGTCCCTGATCTTCTATACTTTCCGTAAAGTCCATTCTATTATTGAGAGGTTCTAGTTTTTTTAATGCTTCTATACGCTGTTGGCACTGTGTGTAGAGTGCATCATAATACGTTTCACCCTTATTGGTATCAACCTGTGCACTTTCTGCTGTAAAGAGTTTCTTTACAGATTCTTCTTTTTCGTTACGCATATCTACTCCTTTTTTTAATTAGTGAATGAATGACCATTCAGAATAGTATGATAGTAAAACTTAAATTATAATGAATTGTCATTCAATTTTATGAAAAAAGTGATATTTAAATTATTTGTTAGTATAAATTTTTATTATTTTGTGGTACAAACAGAGCAGACATCAAAAGCCCGAAAGATAAATGTAGCCTCTTCTATAGAAGTCGAACCACGCATCGCCATACTCGCAACTCCTGCTGCTTCAGGCGTGTCATTACCAAGGTTCCATTGTGTAGGTGTAATGATAGTATAGTTCTCTATACGTCCTTCTTTTACAGAGGTTTGATGTATAAGTGATCCTCTTGCGGCTTCTACGACACCGACACCTGTGTATTCTTTTACCTGTTTACTATGCGATAAAGTACAAGAAGGTTCGTCTAATTTTAGGGAGTTCAGTAAGTCTTTGCTGTCTTTCAAGAGTAAAGCCAACTCATCTACACGGGCAAAAATACGTGACATGAGTGAATCTTTGTAGCGCTTATGCAAACTTTTGACTATAGGACGTTTAGATACCATGCCTCTTGCAAGAGGGCCTACTTCATAAGACCTGCCTTTATATTGAGCTGCTTTTGCGTAGGTACCTTCTTGCAAGACTTCATGCACATGTTTTACATCAACTGAAGCACGCGTTGTGGCGCGTGACTTGCCTGAACGTGAGAGGATACTGTCATCAAAGACGATAAAATTATCATGACTCAAGCCTTCAAAATCTAAACCCTTTTGTTTTAATAAGTGTAGTACTTTGCCAAAGTCCCCTTTGATTTTATCTAAAGAAGATATGGAGACTATGGAAAGATAGTCATCTAGGCTTAGACCGGTGAGTACCTCTTCAAAAAAGCGTATCCCTTCTTCTACTAAGGCTTGCGCTTGCATGACATCTACATAGGTAGGGTCACACGTTACGCCTCCGGGCACAGCATAACTAGAATGAGGCCATTGACCTGCAAAAATTGCCAATGCTTTGGTCATGGTGGAAGAAAGATAGGATGCTTTAAGAAAAGGATTGTCTTCACTTTTAATGTTTAAAAGTTGATTGAGTTGAGGAATAATCACCATATAGAACCATTTTACGTGGTTTTGTATGAGTTCACAATGCAAAGTAAAAGCTCTTATGGATTTTGCTTTAGAACTCAGGGCTATTTTGACACCGGCATTTTCATACCCATTTTCTATGGCTCTAACTGCTGCTATGAGATGTGCATGGTTACAGATGCCACAGACCCGAGGCGTGATTACCAGAGCATCACGATCAGGTTTTCCCTGCAAAATCTTCTCGATGCTCCTTGTATAACCAAAGCGTATTTCTACTCCTTTTACTCTACCGTCTTTCATCGTGAAGTCCAGTTCTGCTTCACCTTCCACTTTTTCTATCAGTTTTTTAACTATCATACTTTATTATACTTTCTTGAAATCGTTTAATTTTAAAACTCTTGGCGATACCTGTAGTGGTGAGGTAAGCTCTGCGAGGTATACCTAAAGGCATCGTCCGAGGGATACCCATGTTAGTTGGGGTTTCAAAGAGTGCTGTTTTGGGAAAATGAGGTTCCGTACAACCAAAACAAGGTGTCCCTACCCTTGTTTTGGAACTCACTTCATTCCATAATATTTTGTTACAGCTTCCCTTGGTATGAGGACCTTGACACCCTTGTTCATAAAACAAACAACCCTCTTTTAAACCAAAGCCTTTAGTATCTATCTTCCACTCGAAGTATTCATTTCGGGTACAGCCATTGTGTACGGTATAACCATAAAGTTCTACAGGACGATGCATTTCATCGATAAAGATCTTTTTATTCGAAGCGAGCATCATCAGTACAAAAGAGATCCATTGAGGATGCGCAGGACAGCCTGGTAATGAGATAAGCCTGGATGCATAAGTTTCATACCTTGGCGTCTTCTCTTCACCATCAAAACAAAAACCTGAGATAGTATCGGGATCTTTTTGCTTGAAAATACCACCAAATGTTGCACAAGTTCCCACAGAGACAATATGCTTAGCTTTATTGGCATATGTCTTCATAAGGTGAGAGACTTCTATCCCTCCTTTAGTAAACCCACTTTCAGTAAATGAGCCTTCCAACACCAAGATATCACAAGGAACAGCACCTTGCAATACATCTTGGAAACTATGATCTGTATCGATAAAAGGATGGTGTATCAGTTCAAATGAAGAGAGGATAGTAAAGAAATCGGGATGATTAAAAAACGAATGTGCATTTCCGTTACAGGTAATCGATTGGAGCCAAAGAAGTTTAGGTTTCATTTGGCTCCTCCATTTACACTTTTAATGCATGAAAGATATTGTAAGAGATATCATCGATGTATGCATTGATCTCTTTAGGCAGTATGTCTTCACCTTTGAGGAATACCATCCCACCTAAGTATCCCATAAAGAGTCCAAAGGCAGAAAAGAAATCTTGATTTCTAAGTTCACCTGAGGCTACGCCATCATCAAAGAAGATCATGATCTCTGTGATAAAACCAGAAACACAGACCATGCCTTCACAGTCATCACTAAAGACTTCACGGTGCGAGAGGTAAACACGCAGAAAATAGTCAATCATTTCAGGTTTCTTTTGTGCCATGCCAAAGTATACTTCTACAATCTTTTTCACTTTTTCTTCCGTAGAGATATCAAGCATATTGACTTTTCGTATCTCTGCACCTAATGCTTCAGAGGTGTATTTAATGATCTCTCTTGCCAAGATATCTTTAGAAGAAAAATAATTATAGATATTTCCCACACTCATTTGCATTCTCTTCGCAATATCAGGTATGGTTGTTTTATGAAAACCGTTTGCAGAGAAAAGTTGCAAAGCTGTTTGAATGATCGATACCCGTTTAAGGGCTTTTTTATCGTCTGTCTTCAAAGAGGACCTTTTTAAATTAATTTTTTCATTCTATCATAAATTAACCTAAAAATTACACGCTAAAGTCTATGAAGCATGTAGAGTATTGACTTTTTATTCACTTCCAAGGGTAATTGCTCCGAGTGCCACATTGGCATCGTCTATGCTTAAGCGTTTGTTTCTGTAGATGGGGTAGTTGACGCTTAGTGCATTGTAGACACGCATTAATAACTGACGATTTTCAAAAAGTCCACCACTCAGTGTGACGCCTTGTATGCCGATATTGGCATCGGCATCTTCTGCCTGTTGTGCAACAAAATCTGCTAAAGAATCTATAAAACCAAAACTTAAAAGGTAATCATCAAGTCCGGCAAGTTTGAAACTCATCGCTGAACGGATGGCAAGTCTAAGGTCAAGTGCATATCCCTCTTCAGTGCTCATGACTTTATAATCGATCCGAGGACCAGATTTACCACCGAACTCAATCGCNGTTGATTCAAGTATTTCACAGGCTTCCAGGGCNTCATCNCCTTTATAGAGTCCAATGAAAACAGCTGCCATCGACCATATTTTGGTNACATCAGAAATACCGATATGAGATTTAAACTCCAATGCCTTTATCGTTTCATAGAGTTCTGGAAAACTGTTTTTAAAGTTTTCAACCAAACGCATGCCTCCCTCATCCATAGCACTGATCGCNTCAAGCATATGCTTAGGCTGGGTGATCTTTTCATCGNTAAACAGTACCATGGGTGTGTATCCTATTTTACGCGAGAAAGAGAAAGAGATGAGAAGGATGCTCACGGCTAAAATGTACCCCACAGAGGGCTTGATCTGCAAGGGCATGTTCTATCACAATAGAACGCAATGCAGCATGCGCAGGTTCAAAGCGTATCACTCCTGAAAGTGAAGACGCTTCATGGTTTGCCACATACTGTACATAAGGTTTGTTTTTAAAATCCAGTGTTGTGTTGAGCTGTATTCCATTGGCATCTCCATACGCTTCAAAACCGTTATACTCACAGAAAGAAGGATGTGTTAAACGCATATCAGTATACCATGGTAACATGTCCCGTCCGGTTGAGATAATCACATGTTCATCTAGTGCTGAAGCAACACGTAGTGTGGGTACATGATCACAGAAAACAGCATCGATACCTTTGCTTTTTAAGGCAGTGGAAAGTGCCAGTGTGATGGTGTCATCAGCAAAGAAAACAGGATAAAAAGGCTGAGTCAATGCATATTCGGACCGAAGCATTAATTTCGCTTTTAAACGCACAGAAGGTTTTTCAATCATCATTAGTGCGTCTAACTCACCTTGCGTGATAAGAAACTTATCTGAAATATCTGTAGGATTGCAAAACAGTATACCTTTGGCACTTTTTTCATTTGAACTTAAGAGGGAAAAGTGGCGAATACCATTGTGTGTAGGTAACGTAAGTACACCTTTTTCACTCAGTACGTTTGCCAAATCCATGAAAAATGCTTCAGGCGTAGATACTTTCATCCCTGTAAATGCAGACAAATCATCCATAGAAAGTGTGCTTTTGCTAAATCCACAGACTGAACAAGGATAAAATGGGTCCAATGTGTTTATCACATTCTCTTGACATTCAGGACAATAAGGAACTTCAAATGCGCTGTTACTCCAAGATACAGGCTCAAGTATACTTTGACCCTCTTTTAATTCATCGATCTCTTCTAGCTTGTACTCCTCCAAGAAAAGTGATCGGGGAATCAATGATGATATCTGTTCTGCAAGTGTTTCAAGCGACGCTTGGTCGCCTGAAGCTTTTATGGTGTATAGCTGTACCTTCTTTATGAAGAGAAAGTGCTGTATGGGAGAGTGTATCTATACGATGCAAGAGTCTTGTAAACAATCCATTGTCATGGATGTACTTAAATTTAAACGCTATATGCATCAAGTGCCCTAAATGAATTTGGAAGAATAGCTTGTATATCTACTTCACTTTTTTTGATGGCATTTACATGCATGCTTTTCAGATAATCCAGAAGCGTTTTTTCCATCAGGGGGACTGCAGCAGCGACACCTTTTGAGAGAGAAAATTCTGTAGCTTCTATGACAGTAGGCACCACTCCCATGATCATCGTTGAGGGTCTATCGCCTGCAAGATCCATCATATTGAGTGTTTGAAGCATTTCAACTTCATGTGCAGACCCTTGCCAATCGACACAATCAGGCACAGCGTCAAAATCAAAGAAATAGACTTCACCCGCTTCTACTCCTGGTGCATTGATGGTATCTATGATGATTACATGGTCATACTCTACAATAATAGGTATGAGTCTTTGCGCCAGTGTACCACCATCGATGATATCAATCTGATGCTCTCCCTCAAACTGATATTTCTCTCCCATATATTTTATAAAATGTACCCCTATGCCTTCGTCACCAAAGAGTAAATTACCTATACCCAATACTAATATTTTCACTTATTGTCTTCTTTTTTTTCTTGGTCTTTTTTAAGATGATAATCATAACCCGTAAACATCACATCAAGTGCACCATGTTTAAAGCGAATGGCTGACCAGATGACAAGATAGATATGTATAGGAATAAAAATCAAATATCCCCACATCGTAATATGGTGTATATAACGTACAGTTGCAAGTCCACCCATCCACACTTCAAGTACACGCATAGAGTCATAAAGCAAACCGCCTATTCCTTGATGATAGACATGTACGTAAAGAATAAGTCCCGTCACAGAACCCACAATCACTAAAACCATAATCATAGTATAGGTCAAAAACTGCAAAGGTCCATACAATCCTTTTTTACGTAATTCCCCAACGAAAAAGTATGACTTTAACTGTTTTATCCAAGATTTGACACTAAAAACATCTCTAAGTGAACGCAATTCTCCCTGACTGTCTTTTCCAAAAAAGAAAAGATATATTCTAAGTATTCCAGAGGCGATAAGAATAAACCCTAAAATTAAATGCCAATTCGTCCACTCTGCATACAAAAGTTTTTCTGTAGATCCTTCCGGTGTAAGAAATGGATCGGCAATGTAAAAACCTGTGATGATCAATCCTGTGATCACCAGAGCGCGTATCCAATGTAAAATTCTATTGCCACTGCTGTAGACAAAATCGGGATGGTCTGAGGTGTATTTTTCTTCATGTCCCATGCTTTAATCCTTCTTATTCATTTTTATAAAAACTATACTAGTCTACTAGCAACTTGCGCCACTGCTCATAGGGTTTACCTTAAATTCACTAAGCTCCACCCCCTTCATATCCATCACATGCACAGAACATGACATACAAGGGTCAAATGAGTGAATGATTCTTAGTACTTCAAGTGGCTTCGTAGGATCTTCAAGTTTCAATCCGACTAAAGAGGCTTCATACGGTCCAACCACACCATTACCATCCATTGGTCCGGCATTCCATGTCGTAGGTACGACGGCTTGATAATTTTCGATCAAACCATTTTTAATGCGTACCCAGTGGCTAAGTGTACCTCGAGGTACTTCACCCATGAAACGTCCTGTATATTCTTTGTTAGGATCTATTTCAAATTTAGTATAGGTACTGTCATCTGTTTTAATATTTTCCACCAATGAATCAAAGATAGTAATCGCATTGTCAGAGATCAGTTTCGTTTGAAGCATACGTGCAGCCGTACGACCTAACGTGGTAAAGAGTGCCCCAACAGGCAATCCTGTACGTTTTAAGAAAGCACCGACTTCCGCTTGCACTTTTTCATTGCCTCTGGCATAGTTGACAAGCAAACAAGATAAAGGACCTACTTCCATCGCTTCACCATCATAGCGTGGTGCTTTTACCCAAGAGTATTTCTTGGTTTCATCGATGATCTTTGCTTCACCGTTCACTGTATCACCATCCACAAAACCTGTATAATCAGGATCTGTAACACCATCATAAGGTTGAAGCGGTTTGGTACCTTTATACCATGCATGTGTCACATCTTCTTCTATCTTTAAATCATCGATATCAAATGCCTGACCAATGTCACCCGCTTTGATATACCCGCCTTGGAAAAGATGTTCTGTACGGTTGAGTTGAAATGCTTCAGCTGCTAGGAAATTTTTAACCCCTACCCCACCAAGTACACTCTCTTCTGTACCATATGCTTCAGCTGCCATAACGATATCTGCCTGATAAGCACGATCGATAAAATCTTTCACGATTTTATACTTTTCTCTCCATTGAGACAAACGTGTCGGACTCAAGATATCACGCACACAAGTTACACCACCGACCACAAGACTTTGAGGATGTGGTTGTTTCGCACCAAAAATAGCAAACATTTGAGCCGCTACACGCTGCACTTCAAGTGCTTTAAGATAGTGTGAAAGTGCAATAAGGTTTTGCTCCGGAGAGAACTTATAGGTACCATTACCCCAATAGGCATTGGCAAAGGGCCCAAGTTGTCCTTTATCTACAAAACTTTTTACACGCTGCTGTACGGATTTGAGTTCATCTGTACCTGTTGCGATAGGCGTATCTGTGTACTTAAATGCTAGTCTAGAAGCCTCTTCGGGATCTGCACTAAGTGCTGAAACGACATCGACCCAATCCAAACCATGTAAGTGGTAAAAATGTACCACATGGTCATGCATATATAAAGAAGCATTCAAAAGAGAACGTACCAGTTTTGCATTATAAGGGGCTTCTATGCCCAGTGCATTTTCTACTGCTTCAACCCCTGCTTTATAGTGTGAATAGGTACAAACACCACAAATACGCTGCGCCATAAGACCCGCATCACGAGGATCACGTCCTTTAAGAATCAGTTCAATTCCTCTCCATAATGTCGATGAGGAATAGGCTTTTTGTACTACATTGTTTTCATCTACCTCTACTTCAACACGCAGATGCCCTTCAATTCTTGTTATCGGATCAATAACTACACGTCTGTTTCCCATAATTTATCCTTCCTTCTCATCATTTTTATTCATAAAGATACTCGCCACTGCATGTGCCCCAATCCCAACGACTGTTGCAGTCAGAAGTGCCGTACCTACTTTATCGACAGTGGAGTTTAGTCCCATCACAAGATGTGATTGAATAGGCTTTTCTAACGGTCCCATCGTATCCCAAAAGTCCGGTTCAGAACATCCCATACAACCATGCCCTGCCCCAATAGGCCAATTGACATGTTGATTAAACCGTTCTGTTGAACAATTGTTAAAGGTATAAGGTCCCTTACATCCTTGCTTATAGAGACACCATCCGTCTTTCGCACCATCATCACCGAAAGTTTCTACAAACTCTCCCGCATCAAAGTGTCCACGTCGTTCACACAGATCATGTATACGGTTACCATATGCCCATTTTGGACGATGGTAACGGTCAAGTGCCGGTAATGTACCAAAGAGTAAATAGTGCATGAGTGTCCCCACGATATTTGAAGCACTTGGCGGACAACCTGGTACATTGATAACAGGTTGAGAAACCACTTTATCTACACCTTTGGCTCCCGTAGGATTTGGTGCAGCAGCCTGAATACCACCAAAACTTGAACATGTACCTATGGAAAAAATAGCCGCAGCATCTTTAGCCGCAGCAGTGACAACACTCAGTCCTGTTTTCCCATGTGCGCCCAATGTCAAATATTGACCGTTATTAGCAGTGGGTACACCACCCTCAACAAGTAGAACATAACGTCCTTTGTACTTTTCTAAAGCATTATCAAGATTTTCTTCTGCCTGCCATCCTGCTGCAGCCATAAGAGTTTCATGATATTCAAGAGAGATATAATCAAAGATAAGAGAATCAATCGTAGGTGCATCAGAACGAATCAGTGATTCACTACATCCTGTACACTCTGCCATATGCAACCAAACCAATGGTACACGGTCTGCCATTTTTGCCGCTTCGGCAAATAAAGGTGTGAACTGAGATGGTAAAGCAAGCATTGCGGTAACACCTGCAGCCCATTTCATAAAGTCACGACGTTCTATCCCCCGTCCTTCAAGCATTTCTTCAATGGACTCTTCTTTAATAGAAGGCAACTCGGATAACGCCTGTATACGATCCTTTGCTTTGGCATAAAGTGCATCAAAACCATTCATATTCAACCCCTTTTTTATTTTATATTTTTAAGTATATCACATAATGAAATCTATAAATTGACCTATGTCAAAAAAAGTATCACACCTCTTTTTTACTACGCGCACTTTCCTCGTCATGATCCAAGTTAAATACCTTTTCTACCGTAAAATACATCATAAAAGCCAAACCTATAGCCCCTAGAGAGATCATCCATTCCACTGCAGTAGGTGTGTATTCAACCAGCCCCGGTTTAGCAACGTATTCATGTATTTTAAGTTTTAGCATAGGAGCCAACTGTGTATCATGAACCAAGTCATAACGCATCCAAAAGATACCTATCATTCCGGTAATCGATGCATAGACCATTGCTTTGATCGCACGTCCTTTACTATAGACGATAATCACAAAAGGTATCAGCATCCCTAACAGCACTTCTCCGATCAAAAAGTTTTTAGACGTGATCATATGCATCATTACATTGGCACGTTCTGGCATATTTCCATAGATGTATGTTAAAGCACGCCAAATCTCAAAAAACATAAGAATGGCCAAAAGTAACCCTAACACTTGTGCCAATGTCACCATAAATCTCTCCACTTCAGGTGGAAAATTCATTTTGTAACGCCATCCATACATGAGAAAGAGAAGATACGATCCTGTGACCATCGCTGATAAAATAAAGTAAAGTGGGAAAAATACGCCATTTGCAATCGGACGGGCACTAAAAATCCAAATACTGCACCCAAGTTTGAGTGTGCTGCGAGTCCTACCACTAAACCTGCAAGACCAAAAATCTTAGAGTATTTATGTATTTTATTGTTCAGAAAGAAAAATTCCAACATGATAAAAAAGAGGTAAAGTCCGTAAAGTGTTCCCATCCACCAAATCGCAGAAGTTAATCCCGGCGTTAAAACATTGTAGATGACCATACGGACTGGATGCCCTATTTCAAAAGCGATCACGGCAAACCCTGTCAATATCATGATAATCGCACCTGCAATAGCACGTTTCCCTATAATTTGAAACTCTTTAATGTTAAAGACATGTCCCAATGATGACATAATACAAAGTCCTGTACTAGAGACTACAAAAAACACATACATCGCAATAAGCAATCCCCAAGCATGACTTCGAGTAATGCCATAAACATGATGACCATGAAGCAGATAAACGCCAATACCATAGACCATAGCTGTCACCAACCCTATGGAAAGTAAAAACATGAAAACATTCAGTGTCGTAAATTCAAAACTGAAAAATGACTTCACTGTATGTTTATTGTAAGGTACTATTTTATTTAAATTCATGTTTGATTCCTTATGTTAGATAGTAAAGTTTTGGTTTGGTACCAAGGTGCGTTTTTAATGTATGATGTTCTCTGGCTTTTAAGACGAGTGAAATTTCACTCTCTGGGTCATCAAGATCCCCGAAAATACGTACTTTTGTCGGACAGGTTGCCTGACATGCAGTCGTGGTTTCACCATTGATCAAACGTGTATCTGAACAAAAGTTACATTTATCTACAGTCATGGTCCTATCATCGATATATCGTGCGTCATAAGGACAGGCCTGCATACAGTAGGTACATAAAATGCACTGTTCCGGATTGACTCTTACCACGCCATTATCATCATAAAATGTCGCATTGGTAGGACATACTTCTTGACAGGGTGCATTATCACACTGCTGACACTGGCTGGGTTCAAAACTGGTAGAACCGATACTCAAATCAGGGAAAACACCCTCGATCTCTTTCACCCCTACCCAGATACGATGACTGTCTGCACCAAGTAAAATGCCGTTTTCTTCTTTACATGCACTTTCACATGCCTTACAGTTTATGCAACTTTTATAATCAAGTGCCATTCCATAACGTGCCATTACACCCTCCTTATATTTACGATGGTTTCATGCATTGCTGCTGAACCAAATGTATCTTCATATTGATCTTCTATGATAAGATTATCATTGACTCCACGATGATGCGCTAAAGTCAATTCACTTGATTCAGCGCCAAACCCATGTACAAAGAAAAGTACATTTGGTCCGATTTTTTCTGTAGGATATGCTTTGATTTCTATTTTACCGATTTTACTCTCTACTTCAACCAGATCACCAAGTGCTATGTTTTTTTCATTTGCCACACGTTTATTGATCCATAAATAATTTTCTGAAAGAAGATCGATAAGCAATGCATTGTTAGCAGTGGCACTTTGTGTAAATTGGCCATGACGCCCTGTAATAAATTTAAATTTTCCTTCGGGTGTCGGCGTATAGAGCGTATCATTCCATGTAGGCATAGAAGGCACACCTTGTTTCTTTTCAAGATTTGAAAGCACACAAGCGATCTTTTTGGTCGCAGTTTTAAACTCTTTCTTTAACACAGAGATCTCTTTCGTATCGACACAGGTGTCATGATAGGGCTCGTTGATCAAATCTCCTTCGATCATAGAGTAGCTTTTTTTGTGCTCAGGGTAGTATTGATATGTATTGACAGATATCTTTTTAAAGTATTTATCCATATTAGGATAAAAGACCCCTTTTTCTCTCAATGTCTTCCATGCCTCTTCACCGTAGACACTCGCAACCATATGATGGTTAATGGTTTCTTGCGAATGACGGAAGCCATTTGCCAAGTCATAACCATTGTCATGGTAGTAAGCCAATACTTCTTCTTCCGTAAGATCTTCAAGCTCTTCCTGTAGTGCTTCATCATATTTTTTTGAAATTTCAAAGAGAGGCTTGGAAAGCTTCTCTCCTAAACCACGCATGATTTCAATGACTGGCTTTGTGTCATATTTGGCATCAACCACTTTTTTACGAAGTGCGATGGAAGGTTCAGCACCTCCAAATGTTTTGACAGGATCTTCACGTTCAAGGTACACCGATTCAGGTAAAACAACATCTGCCATCATCACGGTATCACTTGGCATGGTATCGATGACGACTACGAGATCCATTTTTTCAAGCATCTCTTTTGTTTTTGCAGTGTTAGGTACGGAAAGCATGGGGTTTTGTTTGTAAGCAAAAAATGCACGCACAGGATAAGGTGCCGTACCATCGATGATGGTATTACGCCATGCGATCCATGATCCGTTACCACCAACCACAGCGGCTTTATCTTTCTCTATACGTACTTGGGCATTGTCATAGATAGGAGAAGTCGTTCTGTGCTCACCTAAAGGAAGAGATTTTCCAAAGATGATCCCCCCTTTACTGTCTATGCCTCCACCCATCGCAGAGAAAATAGCTTGGGCACGTCTCAATTGATAATCTTGCAGACTCCATGCTGTTCGTCTCCTTGATAATAGATAGATCTTGGCGCATGTGCCATAAAGTCACGAGACACTTTACGTATCTCTTCTGCCTTGATTCCAGTAATTTTTTCTGCCCATTCAGGTGTATAGTTATGAGTGATAATATGTTCTTTATACGTTTCAAAATCACTCATATTTTCTTTTGCAAATTTTTTATTGTAGCTCTCATCTGTCAGTGCAACATATGTCAACGCCAAAACAAAAGCCAAATCTGTCCCTACTTCGATAGGAAGCCATGTATCTGCATGTGAAGCGGTATTGGTAAATCGAGGGTCAACCACTACAAGTTTTGCTCCTCTGCCTTTTGTTCGTTTAAAGAGATCCATGGTATCAGGCGTTACAATCGCTTCAGCACGATTGGCTCCAGCCATAATGATATATTCTGCATTTTCAAGATCTGCTTGACCATATCCGCCAAGGGTAAGTGTATACCCTCCAATGGTGGTAGCCAAACAGATACTCGCATGATTGACAAAATTGGCTGTACCGATCTTCTCTTTCATAAAAGATGCATACGTATGTTCTGCCATCCCTTCACCTGCACAGGCTCCGATGGTCGAACGGTTGTCTTTCTCTTCATCCAGTATCTTGACCATCTTTTCTTTGATGTATTCATAAGCTTCATCCCATGTGACACGCTTAAATTTACCTTCACCCCGTTCACCTACACGGATAAGCGGATACTTTAAACGATCAGGATCTTCAAGGGCTTGTATACCTGCATTACCACGTGCACATAGCATATTTCTTGATTTTGGGAACAGCGGGTTTGGATTGAGTTTGGTGACCACACCATCTTCCACTCTTGCGATGGCAGCACACTTATTGACACACATTTCACAGAGTGTTGGCACTTGCTGAAGTTTATCACTCCATTGTGTTTTATTGAGAGCGTAGGCATCTAATTTGCTCTTTTTTTCACTTTCTATAAGTGCAGAGGCAGCCCCTGATACACCAACGATCGTCAAAACAGCAGATCCCTGAAGAAAACGCCGTCTAGATATTTCAGTTTTCATATTGAAATCCTTTTAATATGTCTATTTCAAATTATAAGACAATTCATGTTTTTAAATACTGAATTTTTGTATAAAAATGAAACAAAGTGTAAATTCCTTTTAAGACAAAAAGCCTCCTATTTACGGGGCTTAGAGAGGTTTTAGGGGCTTGCTTCTATCACTAGAATGTGGCTATAATACACCTAAAAAGAGATAGGCATATGAGCATACAAATTATACAGGCAATTTCTGGTTTGGGAATGTTTTTATTTGGCATGTACTATATGGAATTGGCACTAAATGAATCAGCAGGTATTCGTTTTAAGATTTGGATAAAAAACTCAACCTCTTCTACTTTTAAATCACTGATGACAGGTGCCATGGCAACGGCATTGCTTCAAAGCTCATCTGTGGTTACACTTATGACCCTCTCCTTTGTAAGTGCCTCGATCATCAGTCTCTATTCTGCCATTGCTGTCATTTTTGGTGCCAATATCGGAACAACGGCTACAGCATGGATAGTCGCAACACTTGGTTTTAAGGTCAATATAGAAGCATTTGCACTTCCCATGATAGGTACAGGGGGTATACTTCTTATTTTTGCTGCTTCTCATAAAAAAATACATACGATTGCGAAAGTATTTGTAGGATTTGGTCTTTTATTTTTAGGTCTTGATTTTATGAAAATTTCTATAGAATCACTCACTAAGACCATAGACCTTGCTCAATTCTCACATTTTCCATTGATCGCTTTTATAGGGCTAGGATTTATGTTAACAGCGATTATTCAGTCGAGTTCAGCAGCAACAGCTATTGTATTGAGTGCACTATATGTGCATATACTAAGCTTTGAACAATCAGCGGCTATGGTTATCGGTACCAATATTGGTACCACGGTGACAGCACTTCTTGGTGCCATCGGTGATATTCCAGATAAAAAACGCGCTGCTTTGGCCCATTTTATATTTAATTTTGTCACAGCCATAGCGGCTTACTTGATCTTGACGCCTTTAACACAGTTTTTGATGCACTTTGAAGCATTGCAAAATGATTCTGTGACGGCATTGGCACTCTTTCATACTATTTTCAATGTATTGGGTGTGGTGCTACTACTCCCTTTCATATCTCTTATGGCAAAGTATCTCAATCTCCTTTTCGTACATGTTGAACCAGCACCTACACGCTACATACATTTAGTCGATCCTACATTTTCTGAAACAGCTTTGGTTGCTTTACGTAATGAAGTCAGCCATTTATTTGTCAAAACTATGAAATTTACACTTTTGGTGGCTAACATCAAACCCAACGATGTATTTGGACGAAAACTTGGTGTAAAAGAAGCGGTAGAACTGAACCAGCAACAAATCGATTTTAATTATAAAATGGCTTACAATAATATCAAAATGATAGAGATAGAGATTATGGAATTTGTTTCCGTATTGACACAACAGGATCTACTCTCAGAAGACAGACAAGGGCTTGAAATTTTACTGAAATCTGTACGAGAGAGCGTTTATGCTGCTAAAATGATTAAAGATATTAAAAATGATATCAATGAATTTTCTGAAAGTAGCAATGAGTCGATTCACCATATGTATGATGCTATTCGCCAGAATCTTGTCTATGCAATACGTATTTATATTCATTATATGGAAGAAGAATTGACTACTCAAAAGTGTGTAGAGAGACTGTTGAAAGCAGAAGAAGAGAATCATCGTATTATGAAGGAAGTGACTTTGTCTATCAGTAAAAAAGATATAAATGAGAAAAAAGTCGTCTCGTTACTCAATACCAATCGTAGTGTTTCCATCGCATATCAGGCACTTTATGAAGCATCCAAATCAACATCATTACACTTCCCTCTTGAAGACTAACTGTACTGTAGTTAAAAGCAGAGACAGAGAAAGCCCTCTTGTGTTATAATGCGGCTTACAGAAAAATAAGGGTGTACACCAGTGGAAAATCCATCAGTAAAAACACAAAAATTCATTTTAAAACTCTTTCCTGAGATCATGGTAAAAGGTGCTTCTGCCAAAAGACAAATGGTAGGGCAACTCTATAATAATCTTGTAAAACTTTTAGGTAGCTACAGTGCTGATATTACAGTCAAAAAGTTTTCAGATAAAATGGAGGTCGTTACGCCATTAGAAGTACTTCCGGAGGTACGACAAACACTTCTGGACACTCCAGGTATAGAACAAGTGCTTGAAGCATTACAGTTTGACCGTATGGAAACACTTGAACAGATTAAAGTACAAGTGAATGAAACGATGGGCAAAGAGATCATTGGAAAAACATTTGTCGTACGTGTAAAGCGTGCAGGAACACACCCGTTTAAATCTACGCAGATAGAACAAACCGTGGGTGGATATATGTTGGCACACAATGAAAGTAAAGGTGTAGATTTACATCATCCTGAGGTGACCATACGATTAGAACTTATCAATAACCAACTCAATATCATCACCATAAAACATCCCGGACTCGGTGGCTTTCCTTTGGGAACACAGGGAGATATACTCTCACTGATGTCTGGCGGTTTTGACTCTACTGTTGCTAGTTATTTAACGATGAAAAGAGGCATAAAAACCCATTTTATATTCTTTAATCTTGGAGGTATTGCGCATGAGATAGGCGTCAAACAAGTAGCGCTTTATCTGTGGTCTAAGTTTGGGGCTTCACATCGTGTCTCTTTTATTTCAGTGCCTTTTGATGCCGTCATCGAAGAGATATTTCGTTCAACGCATGAAACATACATGGGAGTGACACTTAAACGTCTTATGCTACTTGCTTCTGAAAAAGTGGCGGATGAGCTAGAGATAGATGCTTTACTTACAGGTGAAAGTGTTGCTCAGGTTTCCAGTCAGACACTACGTAATCTCGCACTCATAGATCAAGTCACAAACAAACTCATCTTGCGTCCGCTGGCCACTATGAATAAACCAGAGATCATCAATATAGCCTCTGACATAGGGACACGTCGTTTTGCAGAAAATATGCCGGAGTACTGTGGTGTCATCTCAAAAAACCCTATCACGCATGGTTCATACAAACGTATGGAAAAAGAGGCAAAACGTTTTGACTACAGTATTTTAGACAAAGCAGTAGAAGATGCACAAAAGATCTATGTAGATGAGATCATCGATGACGTAGCCAATGCAGCTCCGGTAGAAGTCATACAGGAGTTAAATGATGATCATTATGTGGTGATAGATATTCGTACTGAAGAAGAATGTATACAAACACCTTGTCCAAACATCAAGATACCATTTCATAAGCTCAAAACAGAGTTTATGAAGTTACCGCAAGATAAAGAGTATCTCCTTTATTGTGATAAAGGTATCATGAGTCAATTGCATGCACAGTACTTACGAGATGCACAAGATGTTAAAAATGTGAGAGTATATAGACCTCAATAGTCTAAAAAATGCTATACTTAAAAACGATTTTAGTGGAAAAAAGAGATAAATAGGATATAATTAGTCCTATTTCGTAAAAACACTTGACCAACCATTGTTTTTGTGCTATAACCTAAAAACTAAAATACTCTATATAAGGATTTTAAATGGCAAATGAAGGATTAGATAAAGCTGTTTCAGGCGAGTATGCACTCGGCTTTGAGATAGATATCGAAACTGATACCGTACCACCTGGACTTGACGAAAATACCATCGCGTTCATTTCCAACAAAAAAGAAGAACCAGAATGGATGCTGGAGCTTCGTCTCAAAGCATTTAAAAAATGGCAAACGATGACAGAACCGCACTGGGGTAAACTTGATTATGAGCCTATAGACTATCAGGCTATTTCCTATTATTCAGCACCCAAAGAAGGGATAGACAGTCTAGATGAAGTTGATCCTAAGATCTTGGAAGCGTATGAGAAACTGGGTATCTCTTTAGAAGAGCAAAAACAACTTGCCGGTGTAAAGGTTGCAGTAGATGCTGTAGTGGATTCTGTTTCGGTTAAAACCACTTATTCTGAAGAACTTGAAAAACATGGTGTTATTTTTTGTTCTATCTCAGAAGCCATACGTGACTACCCTGAACTTGTGAAAAAATATATGTTCTCCGTAGTACCTATGGCAGACAATTACTTTGCAGCACTAAACTCTGCAGTGTTTACCGATGGTACTTTTGTTTACATCCCAAAAGGTGTACGTTGTCCGATGGAACTTAGTACTTACTTTAGAATTAACGCTATAAATACAGGTCAGTTTGAACGTACACTGATCATCGCTGATGAAGGTTCTCACGTTTCTTATAATGAAGGATGTTCTGCACCGACACGTGATGAACATCAGCTTCATGCTGCGGTAGTAGAGCTCGTCATTTTAAAAGATGCCGAGATCAAATACTCTACGATTCAAAACTGGTATCCTGGCGATGAGACAGGAAAAGGCGGTATCTATAACTTCGTGACTAAAAGAGCTATTTGTCAAGGTGATAATTCCAAAGTTTCATGGACACAGGTTGAGACGGGTTCTGCTATTACATGGAAATACCCAAGCTGTATCTTAAAAGGCGACAATTCCGTAGGCGAGTTTTACTCTGTAGCTGTCACTACCCTAGCCCAACAAGCAGATACAGGTACCAAGATGATACACCTTGGTAAAAATACCAGCTCTACGATTATCTCTAAAGGTATCTCTGCCATGAAAGGTCAAAATACTTATAGAGGTTTAGTAAAGATCGGTGCAAATGCCACGGGTTCAAGAAACTACTCTGAATGTGATTCTTTGCTTATAGGAAGTAACTGTGGCGCACATACCTTCCCTTACCTGGAGTCAAAAGATACGCAAGGGCAAGTAGAACATGAAGCAACGACATCAAAGATAAGTGATGAACAACTTTTTTACTTACGTCAAAGAGGTATTAACGAAGAAGATGCCGTGTCTATGATAGTCCACGGTTTTTGTAAACAAGTCTTTAGCCAACTCCCTATGGAGTACGCGGTGGAAGCCAAAGCATTATTAGAATTAACATTAGAAGGAAGTGTAGGATGAGTATTATGAAAATTGAAAATTTACAAGCAAAAATAGGTAATAAACAGATCTTAAAAGGTTTAAACCTAGAACTAGAACCAGGAAAAGTACATGCGATCATGGGACCCAATGGTGCTGGTAAATCTACCCTCTCTAAAGCACTTGTAGGTCACTATGATGTAGAACTAACGGGTGGAAACATTATGTATAAAGGTAAAAACATTAATGAAATGGAAGCTGAAGAGAGAGCCTTGGAAGGCATCTTCTTGAGTTTTCAACACCCTGTTGAAATTCCAGGTGTGAACAATGCTTATTTCTTAAGAACCGCACTCAATGCAAAACGTAAACATGAGGGGAAAGAAGAACTCAATGCAGCTGAATTTTTACGTTTGATGAAAAGTCATTTGGAAATGCTGGGTATGAAATCAGACATGATTAGCCGATCGCTTAATGAAGGTTTTTCGGGTGGAGAGAAAAAGCGTAATGAGATTCTTCAAATGCTTATACTTGAACCTGAGGTGATCATCCTTGATGAGATTGACTCTGGTCTAGATATTGATGCACTTAGAGCTGTCTCTGAGGGAATTAACAAGATGAAAGATGGTAAACGTTCTTTCTTGGTGATTACGCACTATAGCCGTATTCTTGACTACATTGAACCAGACTATATCCATGTATTGAAAGATGGTAAAGTGATTAAAACTGCTGGACCAGAATTGGTACCATACTTAGAAGAGCACGGATATGACGGAATAGAGGAAGAATAATGAACCTTTCAACGCTTAAAAATCAAAACCTACAAGAAGTGAACGACTTGTTGGATATAAAAGATAGAGATATCTTGGTAGAGCGTTTTGTATCACTAGGACTTCCAAGTAAGAAGTCAGAAGAGTATCGTTACTTTGATGTAGAGAAACTCCTAGAAAAAGAGTACAAAACACTTACATATGTTCCAAAAACACTGAGAATTTCTGACAAAATAGAGATTGTTGATGGTGTTGTAGAAGCCTGTCCTCAAGGTACACGGATCTATAATGAGGCTTGCGGTCAGATAGATATGGATCACTTTGATCCACTCTATTATCTTGGTCATCTACTCTCACCTCAAACGATTAAAATCGAACTTGATGGAGATGTAGAAGTAGAGATAGAACATAAATATACACAGAGTGATGACTTATTCATTATCGTATCGTACTTTATAATCAAGCCAACCGTCATGCGACTGTTTATGAGAACTTTGTAGAAGAAAATATAGAAAATTCACTGGTTCTCTATGGCTATGATATGCATGTTTCAGCAGATTCATCACTTCGTGTGGTGAAGATGCAAAGTATGCAAAACAGTGGTTATAGTATGATTGCATCTCACAAGATCAACGTAGCTAGAAATGCGCATGCTGTCTATAAAAGTTTTGATCTTGGTGGTGACCATGCACTTCAACTGATCAAAGTCGACCTAGATGAACGTGCTGAAGTGGATGCAGGACATCTTCTTTACCTTAACAGTGAAGCAAAACGTGGTACAGTCTCTCAAATCGTACACCGTGGAGAGCATTCTACGTCAAAACAAGAAGCCAAAAACATCTTAGACGGTGATTCTAGGGGTATCTTTGATGCACTCATTCGTGTAGAAGAGAGTGGTAAATTCACCAAAGCACATCAGAACTCTAAAGCGATTTTGCTTCATGAAAAAGCCTATATGGCAGCTAAACCACAACTTGAGATCTATATAGACGAACTTGAAGCTTCCCATGGTGCGACGACAGGACAATTAGACGAGAAACAGCTATTTTACCTGCAAAGTCGTGGTATTAGCTATGTTGAAGCCAGAAAAATCCTTGTCATTGCTTTTGCAAATACGTTAATTGAAACCGTCAAAGACAGTAGGCATCAAGAACAGATTAAAAATGCTTTTGAAAAAATATTTTACGCTAAACATAAAGGATAAGTAATGAATATGGAAGAGACCGTTGCCAGATATAAAGAAGATTTTGAACTTTTTCCCACGGCCAATGATAAACTAGAATACATTTTTGACTTAGGTAAAAAACATACTACGCTTCCTGATGAAGAAAAAAATGATGCCACTTACGTACAAGGGTGTGCTTCTGATGCCTGGCTTATGGGTGAATGTAAAGATGGATTACTACTTTTACGTGGAGAAGGTACCTCTGAAATGGCAAAAGGCATGCTCACTTTGCTCTTAGATATCTTTGCGAACCGTACAGCAGATGAAATCTTGTCATTTGACCC